>JAESFO010000166.1_pt1 | contig 158474 bp, 146 predicted proteins | sample 9269421 | NCBI WGS metagenome assembly JAESFO01 (sample SAMN14502839, study PRJNA617101) | algae metagenome | isolation source: Nostoc desertorum CM1-VF14 and co-occurring heterotrophs from rocky... | place: USA: Clark Mountains, San Bernardino, California | collected 2000-06-05 | reverse complement strand
TGCTGTTGCCGCTCTTGCCAACCACTGCATCGGCAAATCCCAACTGACCGGTTCGCTTGATCGCCAAGGCTCGACTCCGCTGCTCTAAACCAACGGAATCACAACCACCCAATTTTGCAACAGCCCCCAGAGGGGAGAAGGGACAGACCGCCCAGTCCAGTGAGATGGGTGATCGTCAAATGGCGCGACAGTCGATGGATAGAGCGTCAGGCTCCTAACTGGGAGTAGCCCCTAGACGCTCACAACCATCCGCTGATACGTGAAAATTCCGGAGCGGCAGATCGAGAAGACGATGGCGAAGCGGACGGAGATCAGGACGGCAGGACCTTCGATCGCCGATGTCGCGCGGGAAGCCGGCGTCGCGACATCGACGGTGAGCCGCGCCCTGACCATGCCGGGCCGCATTGCCGAGCCCACCCGGCTGAAGGTCGAGGCCGCGGCGAAAAAGCTCGGTTATGCCGGCGGCAACCAGACGGCGCGGAACCTCCGCATCGGTACCGCCCGGACCATCATGATCGTCCTGCCCGAGGAGCTCTATACCGGCGCCTCGCAGACCGTCACCGAAGTGCTGCGGGCCACCGGCTCGGGGCTCAGCGAACGCGGCTTTTCGCTGCTCATCGCCAACGTCTCGCGCGAGGCCGATACCGACGAGCACATCCTCAGCGTGGCGCTGGGCGGCACGGTGTCGGGCGTCTTGCTGATGGCGACCAACATCCCTGAAGTCGCCGGGCGCAGCCTCGGTGACCTCGGCCTGCCCATGGTCTCGCTGCATTTCGACCTGAGCGCGCAGAACATTCCCAGCGTCGTCAGCAACGATCATGAAGCGGTCGGCGAGGCGGCAAGGCAGCTGGTGGGGCTCGGCCACCGGCGCTTTCTCTATGTGCGCGGCCGGCTCGACAATTACCACGAGATCGAGCGGCTGCGCGGCGTGCGCGACGCGCTCGAGGCGAGCGGCCTGCCCGACACGGCGCTGACCCTCAGCCAGGGCGATTTCAACTTCTCGGGCGGCATCGCCGCCGGCCACGAGTTCCTCGAACTCGACCCCGCCGACCGCCCCACCGCGGTGATCTGCGCCAATGACGATACCGCCATCGGCTTCATCAAGACGGTGCTCGATGCCGGCCTCTCGGTGCCCGGCGACGTTTCGGTGATCGGCTTTGACGGCGCCGCCGTCGGCCCCTTCATGACGCCATCGCTCTCGACGGTGCAGCAGGACACCACCGAGCTCGGCCGCCGGGCCGCCAACCTCATCACCGACATCGTGCTCGGCGAGCACAAGAGCAACCACCAGCGCTTCGAAGTCCCCTGCACCATCGTGCTGCGCGACAGCGTGCGGGCCCTCTGAGCGCGGGCACGAGGCATCGCCCCGCCAGACCTGGGGTCCGGCAGGGCCACGCAGCCTAGAACGCCTCGGCCAGTTTCAGCTGGCAGGCCTGCGCCAGGTCGGTATTCGGCTTGTCGGCGCCGAGCGGGGTGGCCCAGCCGGCTTTCTCGACAATGCCCTTGCGCGCATAGGTGGTGGCGCCCTTGAGTTCAGTCAGCACCATTGCCGCATCGGCCGCGCCCGCGCGATCGACGCAATAGGGCATCAGGGCAGAGGCGACGGCGGCGGTGGAGGCTTTCTTCGCCATATCCTGGGCCGTGCCCCCGGTGACCCAGCCTCCCCAGCTGAAGCCCACGATGGCAAGGGCGATGGCGCCTGCACCCGCGCCCATGAGGCCGGGTTTCAACCAAGTCGGGATCTGCATCTTGAAGTGTCCGATCTATGTCAGACGAGCACGCGGAATGCGCGCAAGTGGGCGAGCCTAGCACGGGTCCGCGCCCAGGTGTGGGCGAATGCGCGCCACGGCGCACGAGGCGCACGGCCTGCAGGCCCTTTCACTTCAAAAGCGCAACCGGATCAACGACCTCTGGCAAATCGCCGTCACCATTAAATGGCGCGCCTGTTCCGCTGCATCCGCCGGTGCGGGCGGTTCCGGGAATCGAAGCGCCGCCTGTCGCCGCCGCCTTCACCCCAGATCCCGCGCGACCCGGCGGGCCTCGAACGCTGCGAACAATGCCCGCACCCGCGCCGTGCTGCGCAGCTCCTTCGGCGCAAGCAGCCACACATCGATGCTGAATGCCGGTCTGTCGCTCAGCCGTCGCAGGCTCGCGTCTGCATCTCCGATCACCGATGGCAGCATGCCGGCGCCCATGCCGCGCTGCAGCGCCGCCAGCATCGTCAGCGGGGTCGGCAGGTAGAGGCGCGGGCGCGCGCCATCGGCCTCGAGGCGCATCCAGTCAGCGGCTCGCGCCGCGCACTCGTGCGAGCGGTAATCGAGCCAGCGCTGCTCGGCGAGGCTGGCGTCGGGCAGGGATCGCGCCGCGTAGGCGAGGAACTCGAAGCGCTCGACCACATGGCCATGCAGCGTATCGGGCGGTGCGTTCGTCATGCGCAGGGCCACCTCCGCCTCGCGCCGGGCCAGGCTCTGCACTTCCACCGAGGTGGCGATATCCAGCTCGATATCCGGAAAGGCCGCGCTGAAGCGGGCGAGCACCGGCATGTACCGCCACGCCAGGACATCGACCGTCGTCAGGGCAATCGGCCCGGCCGCCCTGTCGTTGTGACCCGAGATGCCGCGTTCGAGCGCGGCCACGTCGAGATCGATCCGTTCCGCCACGTCGGCGGCCCGCCGGCCCGCCTCCGTCAGCGCGATCCGATCGCCGGTGCGCTGCACCAACGGCGTGCCGAAATGCGCCTCGAGTTCGCGCAGCCGGCGCGACACCGTGGTGTGGGCAACGCCGATCCGCGCTGCCGCGGCCGAAAAACTGCGCGCGCTGCGCAGTTCGAGCAGAATGGAGAGATCGGGCGCGACACTCATGTGCAAACTCGCTCAGCTTATGTGCGCATTCTGCGCTTGCCGGAGCGACTTTGCACATCCAAGTGAGCATTGTCCACTCCGGAGCCCGACATGAGCAAACCCACCCCCCTTGCCTCCCGCACTTCGCGCACTGTCTACGCCTACGACACCTTCACCACCGACCTGATCGTGGGCGACCTGGCCTTCCGCCGTACCGATCCCGGCCCCGGCGATCCGGTTCCGGCGTTCGACCTCGAAGTGCTGGGCGGCGGCCGCGTCACCAATGCGACACTGGGCGAACGGCCGGCCCTGATCGTCTTCGGTTCGATGACCTGCCCGGTGACCGAGAGTTCCGGGCCCGTGCTCAACGAGCTGCACCGGCGCTTTGGCGATCGCGTCCGCTTCCTGCTGGTCAACACGCGCGAGGCGCACCCCGGCGACCACCTGCAGCAGCCTCGACAGATGGACGACAAGCATCGCCGCGCAGCCGAACTGCGCGACCATCATGGCTTCGGCTTCGAGGTTGCAGTCGACGGGATCGACGGCGACTTCCACCGCGCCATGAGCCCCAAGCCCAACTCCGCCTACCTTGTCTCCCCCGATGGGATCATTGCCTATCGTGCCCATTGGGCCAACGATCGGGCGGGCTTGGAGGGCGCGCTGGCCGCGCTGCTGCGGGGGGACCGCACAACTGGCCGCAGCCGCGCCATGGTCCGACCGCTCCTGCGCGCCATCGGTCACTTGCCCGCGATTGGCCGGCGCGGCGGCCCCAAGGTCATGCGCGACGTTTGGCGTGCCGTTCCGCCCTTCGCAATCATCGCCCTGCTCACTGTGCCGCTGGGCTTTCTGGTGCCCGATCGGCGTGGGCCGGTAGCCGCCCTCGCGGTTGCTGCGGGCGCCATGGTGGGGGCCTGGCTGCTGGTCTGACCCGGCGACTTGCGGGGGTGGGGAGACGCAGCACTTACCCGCTCGCTCTCCCTGCCCCGCGCACACCAGATCAAGACTCTCCGGCGCCCGGTACTGGATTGCTCTGCTCGCCGTCGCGTTTGAGCGCCGCGTCGAGCTCGTCGCGCGTCACCGGCACGGCTTCGACGCCACCACCCTCGGGCAGCATCAGCGTCAAGGTCAGCCGGAAGGCCGGCCACGACACATCCAGCGCCTCGCGATCGGTGATGAGATCGAAGGTGCCGGGCGGGTGCGGGCGCTCGAGGCCGGGCAGCATGAACGGGTGGCGAAAGGTGATGTGTTCGGTCCGGCTCATGTCATTGCGGCTCCATTGCCCCCAGCAATGCGTCGATGCCGATCGTGGCAAAGTTGGAGAAGGTATCCGACACCGCATAGGGCAGGATGATCCTTGGCCCGTGGCGGATGGCCCCGCAAGTGTAGACCACGTTGGGCACGTACCCTTCGCGCTGCTGGGGATCAGGGTGCACCAGCGGCTCGCGCGAGCGGGCAATGACTTTCGAGGGGTCACGTTTGTCGAGCAGCGCCGCGCCGATCGCATAGCGGCGGACCGGGCCGACGCCGTGGGTGAACAGCAGCCAGCCCTCGTCGAGCTCGATGGGCGAGCCGCAATTGCCGATCTGCACGAACTCCCAGGGCCATTCGGGCCGGAGGATCGGCTGACCGCCATCCCAGGTGTTCAGGTCGTCTGAGTAGATCAGGTAGAGGTTCTCGTTGTCCTGCCGGCCGATCATGGCGTAGCGGCCATCGAGCTTGCGCGGGAACAGCGCCATGCCCTTGTTGCGCGCCGCGCTGCCGCCCAGCGGGCGCATGCGGAAGCTGACGAAATCGTCGGTTTGAAGCAGTTCGGAGCGGATGGCCCGGCCGTCATAGGCGGTGTAGGTGGCGTAATAGGTGTGGGTGCCCCCATCCTCGAAGCGCACGAAGCGGGCATCCTCGATGCCGTTCGATTGCCAGCCGGTGACCGGAAAGATCACTCGCTCGCTGATATCTTCATCGGGTTTGAACGCCAGCTCGACCGGCCCGTCGCCCGGCCAGGCCACGAGCCCCGTGGCGCGCGGCATGGCCGCGAGCCTGGTGGTCGGATCGATGCTGACGCTGCCATTGCGCGCAATGCTGCCGGCCCGAAAGGTCAGCGACGAGACGTGCCCCTCGCCCACGGCGCGAAGGCTCAGGACGAACCGCAGGCCGCCGGGCGGCGCCAGCGACTGGTCGGGATGCACCACGATGCTCGGATTGAACAAGGCCGAGGCCTCGAAGGAATATTCGTGCACGAAGTAGGAGCCGACGAGGCGCCGCTGCGCCACGCTGAACGGCTGATGCGCGACGAGCGCCTCCTCCATCTCGTCGGCCCGGGCCTCGAAAGTGGCGAGGAGGTTCCGGTGCCGCCCCTCGAAATTCTCGAGCACTGCCCTGAGCTGCCGCTCGGTGGTTTCGGCATCGAGCGCCAGCACGCGGTCAACGATGTGGTTGGCCCGCGTCTTGTCGGTCGGCTTCAGATCCTTGGGCTCGGTGGCCGGCCGGAACGGCCGGACGATCACCCGGGCCGGATCCGGGCGCAGGTAGAGTGCCTGACGGTTTAGAAATGTCGCTTGCGACAAGGCGGCCTCGGAACTGCTGATGGGATAACCTGTGTGTGTCTCGCGCTGCGCCTGAAAGCGCCAGCGTTTGGGGTTGAGTGGTGCCGGCACGCTCGAAGCGCTGCATGTCGGAAAGGCTGAGCAGATAGGAGACCACCGACTCGCCGCCGCGGTTCTCGTTGACCCGATCGGGGTGGAGGCCATCGCGACAGGCGCCGCTCTCGGCGTCGATCAGCGGCAGCCCGAGATCGTTCCGGCCGAGGAACCAGAAAAAGGCGCGCGACGCCGCCGTCTGCCAGAGCGCGCTGCCGGTGAGCGACCAGGCCGCAAAGCACGCCGCGATGGTTGCCGCCGCTTCCACCGGCTGCTGATCGAAGCGCTTTGGCGGCAGCCGCACGTCGGTAAACCCGGCGGTGCCGACCGGCCTGAACAGGCCCGAGGGGCTGGTCTGCTGCTGCATCAGCCAGGCGAGCGTGCGCAGCCCCGCTTCGACATACCCAGTGAGCCCGGTGGCCCGCCCGGTGAGGATCAGCGCCTCGCAAAGCCGGGCATTGTCGTAGGAGAGCCCCTCCTCGAACCATACCCAGCCTGGCGTTTCGACCTGGCGCAGCAATTCGACCAGCCGGGAGGCGAGGCGCAACCGCAGTTGCGTGGCGAAATCATCGTCGGGGCGGGCCTGGCAGTAGCCATTGAGGCCGAGCAAGGTGAAGGCCCAGGCGCGCGGGGAGGCAAACCCCTCGACCACCGGCAGCGCCGCGGCGAAGAGCTCCACTGCCCAGTTGCGGCGCGCGGTGCTGAAATCGTCCCGCGCCGCCATGCCCAGCGCCCACAGCGTCCGGCCATGGCTATCCTCCGAGCCCTGCGCTTCGAGCCAGCGCCGATCGAACGACATGAAATTGCGGAAGCGCCCGGTGTCGCGGTTGAAGGCATGCTGCACGAAGGACGCATAGGTCGCCGTCATGGCCTCAGGCAGGCGGGGCGGCTGATTGAGGTTGAGCGCGCTTGCCAGCAGCAGGCCGCGGGCATTGTCGTCGACGCAATAGCCATGCGTTCGGTCGGGCACCGAATGGATGGCGTGCTGGTAGAGCCCGGTATCGTCGGTCATCACCCTGAGGTGTCCGAGCTCCAGCGATGGCAGGCGAGGCGCATCGTCGGCCGGGGCGACGAGATGCAGCCGCGCCGACTGGCGGCGGACGTGCGGCGCGCCCAGGCCCTCGAAGCTCGTCACATAGCGATCGGCCACCCGCTCCCAGGTCATCGAGCGGCTGGTCGCATAGGCGAGCCGCCGCATCGCCTGCCGCCGCGGTTCGTCGTTGAGGAGCGCACTGATCTCGGCGCCGATAGCACCGGCATCGCCGAACGGCACGAGGCTCCCGCGGCCCTTGCCGAGCAGTTCCAGCGCATGCCAGTAGGGCGTCGATACCACCGCCCGACCGAGCCCGAAGCTATAGGCCAGCGTCCCCGAGGTCATCTGCGCCTCGTTGAGGTAGGGCGTGACGTAGACGTCGCACATCGAGATGTGATCGAGCAAAGACGGCCGGTCGACGAACTGGTTGAGGAACACCACGTGCTCGGCGATGCCGAGCCTGGCGGCACGGGCGACGAGGCCCTCGCGATAGGCCTCACCCTGTTCGCGCACCAAGGTAGGGTGGGTGGCTCCGAGCACCACGTAGACGGCGTCGGGCCGCGCCGCGAGCACCGCCGGCATGGCGTCGATCATCACCTCGATCCCCTTGTTGGGGGAGAGCAGGCCAAAGGTCAGGATCACCGTCTTGTCGGCAAAGCCGAGCCGCGCCTTGGCGGCGTCGGGTTCGACGAAGGCGACATCGGGGATGCCGTGCGGGATCACCTCGATCTGGGTCTCGAGCGCGCCATAGCTGCCGAGCAGCAGCTCGCGCCCCTTGTCGGCCATCACCACGACCCGGGCGGAGAGCGCGAGGATCTGCTCGATGACACGTCGCTGGGCCGCGGTCGGCTCGGCGAGCACGGTGTGCAGCGTCGTCACCACTGGCACCGTCAGCCGCTCGAGCAGGGTGAGGATGTAGCCCCCTGCCTCACCACCGAAAATGCCGAACTCGTGCTGCAACGACACCACGTCGAAACCGCCGGCATTGATGAAATCGGCGGCCGCGGCATAGTCGGCAAACTCCTCCTGGCGCACCTCGAAGCCGACGTCCGCCGGGTAATCGTAGTGCAGCCCGGCATCGGTCATGGCGATGATCGAGGTCTCGATGACAGGGGCACGGCCGGCCAGCGCCCCCTGCAGGTCGGTCGTGAAGGTGGCGATGCCGCAGCGGCGCGGCAGCGAATTGCCGATGAAGGCGACGCGGTGGATCGGCCTCATGAGCGGACCCCCCATGGTCGCGCTGGCGCTCCTGCCGGTGTCTTCATCTGGCGCCCCAGCCCCAGTTCGGGAAAGCGCTCGGCCATCACCTCGATGGGGATGCCGTTGCGACCGACCAGGAGGTTCGGCAGCGGGGCGTTGGCCGCGTAGCCCATCAGGCCCCGGGCGCCGCGTTCGCCGGTACGCACGGTTGCACGATGCCCTTCGAGGAACATCGCTTCGCCCGCCGCCACCTGGGTGAGGTCGAAGGCCGCCTCGCCTTCGAGGATCAGCACCCAGGTCTCGTTGCTCGCATCGATCTCCCAATGCGAATTGGGCGTCAGCTCGATGGTTTCGAGGACGAAATAGGCGCTTTGCGCCACGACATCGCGCGCCTCCGACAGCCGCAGCGGGGCCGACTGGGCGATAGCGGGACTGGCAACCGCCGCCCCAACCGCGCCATCGAGATGCAGCTCGCGTTGGCGCCCGTGGTCGAACATCCGGAAGGTGGCGTCGCTGCGCTGCTGGATTTCGGCCAGCACCAGCCCGCCGCCGATGGCGTGGATGGTGCCCGCGGGCACCAGCAACCCCTCGCCCACCGCCACATCCTGCCAGTGCAGCAGTTCGACGATCGAGCCATCCTCGATGGCGGCGCGCAGTTGCGGCCGCGTCAGTTCGCGCTTGAGGCCGAGCGCCACCTGCGCGTCTTTGTCAGCCGACAGCACGTACCAGGCCTCGGTCTTGCCGTGCGGCAGTCCGATGGAGCGGGCAAAGCTGTTGTCCGGGTGCACCTGCACCGACAATGGTTCGTCGGTGAACAGGAGCTTCAGCAGCAGCTTGGGCTCGGGGGCCTCTTTGTCAGCCCGCTGGAACCACAGTTCCCCGACCGCGGTACCATCATGACCGAATTCGCTCCACGGGCGCAGATCGGTCTTGCCCCAGGGTTTGCGGACCACCCTGACGGATGCGAGTTCCATGGTCATGGTCGTCTCCTGAGTTCAATTGCGTCGTCGTGCGGGGTACTGAACGGAGTCCCCCCTAGGTCGCCTTCCGGGTGCCAGGCGATGCTGCGGGGGCCGCCCTGTCGAGCAGCCCGCCTCCCGGCGTTGCCTTGGGGACAAGCTTCAGCTGCTTGGGCTTTTTGGCTTCGCGATTGCCGTGTTTCTGGCCCTTTGCCATAGCGGGCTCCTTCTGCACCGGGGTGCGGGGTTGGGTGGATCGGAGATGTAAAGGTGAAGCTCAGGCGGGCTGCCGGAATGCCAGCTCCGCCCGCTGCCACAGACTCGCAAGGCCGTTGCCGAGCCGCCCTGCCGGTCGCGGCAACGGGGCTCGCGACGCGTTGACGCCGAGGGCCCACCGGCTGGCGAAGAAGCCGTGGTCGGCGAGCGCCGCCGCGATGATGTCGTGCCGGGACGCGAGCAACGCGTCGTCGTCGGAAATGGTGGCGAGATAGCGCCAGGATTTACCTGTCGGATGACGCGGCAGCGCCGCGACATGATCGGCCACAACGATCAGCGACGGGCCGGACGCCCGCGCTCCGCCGCGGTTTCCTGTGGCATAAATCTCCAGAAGCACTTGAAAATCCTTGGTCTGCCCGACGCTCACATGAAATCATGGAGCATCCGTCGATAAATCAGCTCGGGCAGCGGAAAGCTCCTCATTCATGCGCCCTTGTTGACGCCATGTCCAATCTATTCCGCAAGGCACTCGAATATCAAAAAATACTTGCAGCTACAGAGATCAATCAGCCACAATCTCCAGTATCAGACTCTTTTTATTTTCGTGGCGACGTCTTGTTTTGAACGCCATTGGCGGCCATATGGGAGCAACGTTACAGCCATCGTTGGCTCCGATCGTCCGGCTCGCCGGCTGTCTGATCCCCCCTCGTTTGCAACGTTTGTCGCGCATCGCGATGCAGCTGCAGGTGCCCTCGCCCCTCTCGCATGCCGCACCGTACCCGCCGCAATTTTCAGCGTTTCTCGAGGAGGTTTCGCCATGACCACCATGTATTTCGTCCAGGGTTTCAGGGCCAAAGGGCGCAAGCTCGATGCCGATCCGCCGCAGCCGGCCCGAACCCCCGAGGCTGCAATCGCCGCCGCCGAGCGCATGGGACCGACCCGCGCCGGCGTCTGGGCCTACTCGGCCAATATCGACCAGGAAACCGACACCTACGACGAACCGCAGCTGCTGTTTCGCACCGGCACCCTGCCGCCGGGGCTGCTGGGAGACTGACCAGGCGTCTTCGACAAAGCGTCTTTCGATACCGGCCCCGAGGAGGATGAACGATGAGCGACGAGCAGACCAAGCGCATTCTCGTCCTCGAGGACGACCCGCAAACCGGGGCGCTGATCGAGACCTGCCTGACCGAGGCCGGCTACGTCGTCCACCTCGCCGAGGCGGTGCCCGGCGCCCTGCATCTGATCGACGACCTCGCCTTCGATGCGGCAGTGCTCGACTACTGCATCGGGACCAATACCGCGCTGCGGGTCGCCCAGTCGCTGCGCGTCCGGCTCATCCCCTTCGTCTTCTGCACCGCCGACGACGACCTGCCGGTCGAATTCGAAGACGTGCCGGTACTGGGCAAGCCATTCGCACCCGAGGACATGCTCGGCGTGGTTCAGAGCGTGTTCGGGCCGCCGCGCCTGACCCGCCGGGCCATCGGCGGATAGCCGCCCCCTTCCAACCATGATCCGCAACCCAAGGAGGTCACTGTGACCGACGATATGAACGACACCAAGCCGCAGCAGCAATATACCGCGGGGTTTCTCGCCAACTCATTCGGCCTGACGCTGAAGCAGGCGCGCGAAATCCTCGATCAGGCCAATGGGCTGAGGGACACCGCCGCCGAGATGGCGCGCGTGCTCCGCTACAAGCAGCCCTGAGTCCTGGCGCTATCGAAGAGTCCTGGGGCGATCGAAGCCTGCCGGCATCGGCTGGCATTTCATCCGATGAGGAGTGCCCGTGCCCGATAAACTGCGCAAAGCCAATGCCCGGGCCGCTGCCGCCAGATATGCACCCAGGCCGGATGGCTCCACCCTCACCTATGGGCTGATCGCTGTCTCGCTGCTGGCCCTGGCGCTGGCGTTTTATGGCGGCTTCTACCAGGTCGATATGCTCGCCCAACCGGTGCCGCTGGTCCTCGCAGGCCTCGGCGCCTTCTGTATCGGCGTCGCGTTCCGGCTCCGCCTGCAGCGTCGCCACACCGCAGCTTATGAAGCCGAGTACGCCCTGCGCGAAGGCGCGGGCGAGGCCGGCGCGGGTGACAGCCCCCAGGCGTGAGAGCTGGCCCCGGCTTTCCGCCGAGGCCGGCAGCCCAGCGCCCGCGGCGTCCGGCCATGGCTGTGCTCCGAGCCCAGCCCCCTCCCCGCTCTCCGCTTGCCCCTCTCCCCAAATGCCTTTATCCGCCAACGGATGACCACAGAGAGCGCAGCGGTGACCGTCGTCGACCCCAAGGGCTTCATCCTGGGTGCGATGGGCGTCGTCCTGATGTGCTGCATGGATGCGGTGGTGCGCGCGCTCGGCGCCGAACTCACCACCTTCCAGATCGTCTTCGTGCGCATGTATGGCGCCGCGATCTGGCTCTGCGCCTGGATCGCCCTCACCCGTGCCGATTGGCCGAAACTTGCCCGCTTCCGTCGGCACCTGTTGCGCGGGGCCATGCTGCTGGTCGTGGCGACGCTGTTCTTTTATGCCGCCAGTCACCTGCCGCTCGCCATCTGCACGGCGCTCGCCATGACGGCGCCCGTCTATGTCACGGTCCTCGCTGCATTGTTCTTCAAGGAGCCGATCGCGCCGCGCGGCATCATCGCGTTGGGGCTGGGCCTCCTCGGCTCGGCGGCGATCGTATTCGGCGGCAAGGTCGTCGTCCTCAACGGCGCCAACGATCTCCTCGCCTGGGGCAGCGCCGTCCTCGCGCCACTGGTCTATGCGACGACCCTGGTGGTGATGAAGCATCACTCCAAGGATGAGGGAGCGGCGGCGATGTCGCTGGGCCAGTCGCTGGTCGCCGGTACCCTGGCGCTGCCACTGGCCCTGTTTGGCGCCATTCCCGAGCTCACGCCCGCCCTCAGCTGGCAGGTGCCGCTCGTCGGCTTCCTCGGCGCCATGGGCTACCTGTTCTTCATCAACGGGCTGCAGCGCCTGCCGGTCTCGGTGTTTGCCATTCTCGATTACACGGCACTGATCTGGGCGAGCCTGCTCGGCTTCATCTTTTATTCCGAGCTCCCGGGCGCCCAGGTCTGGGTCGGGGGTGCGTTGATCATCACGGCCTGCGTGCTCACCGCCCAAAGCGTCCCCAAGCCCGCGCCCGCCCCGGCCGCACCGCCGCCCTGAGGCCTGCCCGGCACCGCTTTCAGCGCCTCGAAGCCAATCGTTGCGAGGAGCCGGAAGCCGCCTGCGAAAGGCGGCCGCTGGTTCCGTCGCAATTGCCTGGCTCCACCTGGGAACCGGATGCCCTCAAACTCATTGCTGTCCCCACAACCGGGAGACAGATCATGCGTGATGCCGTACTGGCCGGGCCGACCCCCGCCGAAATCGTTGCACTGGTTCGATTGGCCGAACAGGGCTCGGGCGTGCCGCCCCACCTGACCCTGCCGTTGATCGCCAAGGGCTGGATCATGATCACCGCCGACGGCGCTGCCCTGCTGACCCTCGCCGGCCGCGTCCTCGTCGAACGGTCGCAAACCGTCGATCTGGAACGCCTGGCAGGCGTTCCCCCCACCCTCGCCACCTGGAGTGCATCCCCCCCCGCCTGACCGCGGCGAGGAGGCTCAAGACGCGCTGGCTCGCCCGGGTACGGGCCCCTGCTCAGGGCCTCGGATCAATGGGTGTCAGCCGAGGGACCCGGTCTTCGATCGCCTGGGCCGCGTCCAGCAACAGGAACTCGCTGAACCGGCCGCCGATCAGTTGCACCCCCTGGGGCAGCCCGTCGGCCTCGCCGACCGGAACGGCGCAGGACGGCAGGCCCAGGATGTTCACCGCCAACACCCAAGCGCATGGCGTGGCGGATCTCCTTCACCCGGGCGATGTCATCGCCGGCATGCCATGGCGGCTCGCAGCAGACCGGCGACAGGACGATCGGGAACTCATCGAAGAACTGCGCCCAGGCTGCCCCCAGCTGATGGATCGCCATCCAGGTATCGAGCTGCTTTTTCTGATCGACCGGCATCATCAGTCCGTTCGCCAGCAAGGCCTCGACGAACCCCTCGGCGCCAGGCGCAACGATCGGCTGCATCTGCGGCCAGCGCAGCGCAACTTCGGCCCACATCGCATCCACCCAGGCCTGCATCGTCTCCCCGATCTGCGGCGGCTCCTGGGCGATGAGCTCGTATCCAGCATCCGCGAGCGCGGCCGCTGCGAGGTCGACGCCAGCAGCAACCTGCGGCGCGACACCCCCGCCGAGCGGGTTTCGCACCACAGCCACTTTCACCCTGCCGATCGGGGTTTGGCTGGCAAGCGGCGCTGGAACCCATCGCGGATCCCGAGCATCTCTCGCGCTGATCAAGGAGAGCGCCAGCCTGAGGTCGGCCACGCAGCGCGCCATCGGCCCCTGGCAGTTCGCCATCTGGGAAAACAGCGACGGCTCCGGCACCGTGACTGTCGCATCCGCCACACGCCCTCGCGTCGGCCGGATGGCGGTAGTGCCGCAGAACTGCGAGGGAATCCGCAGCGAGCCGCCCAGATCGTTGCCGAACCCGAGCGGTGACATGCCGGTGGCGAGCGCCACGGCCTCTCCGCCGGAAGAGCCGCCCGGTGTTCGCTCGGGATCCCATGGATTGAGCGTCCGCCCGGCAAGGCCGCTGTCGGTGTCCCAACGAAACGCGAAGTCCGGCAGGTTGGATCTCGCCAGCGGAATGGCGCCGGCCCAACGCATTCGCGCCACCAGGGGAGCGTCGCGCGCGGCGATCTGCTCGGCCATGACGCTGACCCCCCAGGTGGTCGCCGACCCCTGCACGTCGATGTTTCCCTTCACCGTGAATGGCACCCCGGCGAGCGGCCCCAACTGTTCGCCGGCCGCCACGGCCCGGTCGACCAGCTCGGCCGCCTCGCGCGCCGTATCTGCCAACGTGCTGGTAATCGCGTTGACCGTGGGGTTCACCGCCGCAATGCGGGCAAGATGCGCATCGACGACGTCGATCGAGCGAACTGCTCCGGAGCCGATCAGCCCCGCCAGTTCGACCGCGCCTAGTGAGCAGAGCCTGTCCATCCAGTTTCCCCTGGGATGGGTGACCTACGCTGATCCCGGTATCACCGAATGTTAGCGCCATGGGTCGCGGCCGGCAACTCACTCGGTGGCGGAGGGGCAGTTGGTCTGTTTTGGCCGAAGGGGACGCTCGATGCACGGGCTTCAGCTGCAGGGGGAGCGTCGCGCGCGGCGATCTGCTCGGCCAGGACGCTGACCCTCCAGGTGGTCGCCGACCCCTCGCACGTCAATGTTGCGCTTGAATCGAACCCGGCGAGCGGCCCCAACCGGTCGTATCCCGCCACCGCTCGGTCGACCAGTTCCGCCGCCTCGCGCGCCGACGCCTCCGAGGAGCCAGCGCGAGAAGGCGACTGTTAGGTTTGCGGCGGCTCCGACTTCAGTATGCGAGCGAGCGAGTTCGTGCGGAACACATAGTGCTCCGCGAGGGCGCCGAGGGCGTGGAGAAGAATGAGGGGGATGAGGATGAGGCGGCCGAGCTCGTGTAGCTCGGCGGAGAGTTCGATCCCGGTGAACCAGGCGATAGCGCCGGTCAGCGGCATGGCGAGAAGAAACGCGTAAAGCAGGACATGCGCGCCGTGTCCGAGCCAGTTGACCACCACTGGATTGGTGTCGTGCGGTTCCGGGACGCCGCGGGTGAAACGGATGATGAGGCGCAGGGCCGCAAGCCCGAGGATTGTGAGGCCGACGGTTATGTGGACCAGGGCCCCGGTTTCACCTTCGAACGGCTCGCCGTCGGTACGATCCTTGAAAGCGTCCTGGATATCCTCGTTGACCAGCAGTTGGACCACTACCAGCGCCGCAATGGTCCAGTGGAGAACGATCTGAGCGAGAGAGTAGCCCTTCGGGGCAACGCGGTCGGCCATTTTGCACTCCTGCTCTGGTTCAGCACTGCAACTCGACGGGCCTCTCCGCGTTCCCGATACAAGGACACGGTTGGGGGCAAGGTGCCGGGCAGTTTCCACCGCACTATAACGCTGACCTATGTAGCGGTGACGAGTCTGCTCGTGGCCGGCTGTTCATTCGAGCAGAGTGCGCTACATCCAGCTGGGCAGGACGCCGGCGAACTCTCGGCGCTGGCTTGGTTCATGTTCGCCGCCGCGGTGGTCGTGTGGTCCATCGTCATGGGCGCAGCGATCTATGCCGTCCTGGGGCGGAAGCGGCCGAAGAGCGAACGCTTCGCCGACCGTCTGATCCTTGGAGGTGGCGTTGCCTTCCCCACTGTCGGCCTTGCGATTCTCCTCGTCTTCGGGCTGTCGCTGCTGCCGAGCTGGACTTCGGCCGAGACGCCGGACCTGCGAGTACACGTGCGGGCCGAGCAGTTCTGGTGGCGGCTCGGCTATGAGCAGGCCGATGGCAGTCTGATCGAGACGGCAAACGAGTTGCACCTTCCCAACGGCGCCACGGTAGAGTTCGTGCTCTCGAGCACGGATGTGATCCACTCGTTCTGGATCCCGGCGCTCGGCGGCAAGATGGATGCCATTCCCGGCCGCACCAACCAGTTGCGGCTGACGCCTACCAAGCCCGGCACGTACCGTGGGGTCTGCGCCGAGTTCTGCGGTCCCTCACATGCATTGATGGCCTTTCCCGTGGTGGTGCATGAGGAAGGTGGCTTCGAACAGTGGACGGAGCAGCAGCGCCAGCCGGCAAGCGTCCGCAGCGACGCCTTCCTCAGCGCCGGCTGCGGTGGTTGTCATGTGGTGCGTGGCGTGAGCGAGGCGGGCGCGGTGGGGCCCGACCTCACCCATTTCGGCAGCCGCAGCACCATAGGGGCGGGCACCCTCAGGAACACCCGCGAGAACCTGATCGCGTGGATCACTGCACCGGCTCACATCAAACCTGGCGCCGCCATGCCTTCCTTCCAGTCGCTGCCCGAAGCCGAACGTGCCGCCATTGCGGACTACCTGATGGAGCTCAGATGACCCCGGAGGAGAAGACGGCGGAGACGAGGCAACTGGAGCAAGTGTGGGCGCAGCCAAAGGGCTGGCGCGCACTCTCAGACGTCAACAACTCGACCGTCGGGCTCTGGTACATCGCCACGGCCTTCGCCTTTATGCTGTTCGCCGGGGCGCTGGCGCTGATCATCCGACTGCAACTGGCAGTGCCGGAGAACGATCTCGTCCCGGCAGAGACCTTCAACCAACTCTTCACCCTCCACGGCACGGTGATGATGTTCCTCTTCGCCGTCCCGATCTTCGAGGCGGTGGCAATCCTCATCCTGCCAGCCATGCTGGGCGCGCGCGACCTGCCTTTCCCGCGGCTGTCGGCCTTCGGCTACTGGTGCTTCCTCATCGGCGGGGTGTTCGTTTCGAGTTCGATCTTCTTCGGGCAGGCCCCAGATGCCGGCTGGTTCATGTATCCGCCGCTTTCCACCGAGCAGTCGGGAATCGGGGCGGATATCTGGCTTCTGGGCCTCAGCTTCATCGAGGTGGCGTCGATCGCTGCGGCGGTGGAGCTGATCGTGGGCGTGCTGAAGTGCCGGGCGCCGGGCATGCATATCAACCTTGCGCCCCTCTACAGCTGGTACGTGCTGATCGTTGGAGCGATGATCCTCTTCGCCTTCCCGCCGCTGATTGCCGGCGACCTGCTGTTTGAGCTCGAACGCCTGCTGGACTGGCCGTTCTTCGACGTGACGCGGGGCGGCGACCCGATCCTCTGGCAGCACCTGTTCTGGATCTTCGGTCACCCCGAGGTCTACATCATCTTCCTGCCTGCCATTGCGCTGCTGGCGATGATTGTGCCGACCTTCGCGCAGCGGCCGATTGCCGGCTACTCATGGATCGTGCTGTCCGCGCTGGGGACAGGCTTCCTGAGCTTCGGGCTCTGGGTGCATCACATGTTCACCACCGGTCTGCCATCGATCTCGCTCGGATTCTTTTCGGCGGCGTCCGAGGCCGTGGCGATCCCCACCGGCATCCAGATCTTTGCCTTCATCGCCACGGTGATGCTGGGCACGGTGGTTCGCTCGGTGCCGATGCTCTACTGCATCGGCGCGCTCGCCATCTTCATCATCGGGGGTCTGACCGGTGTGATGGTGGCGGTCGCGCCGTTCGATTTCCAGGCGCACGATACCTATTTCATCGTGGCTCATCTCCACTACGTGCTGATCGGCGGCATGTTGTTTCCGGTGATGGCGGGGGTGCACTACTACTACCCGTTCTCGCGCGGCAAACAGCTCTCGCGGAAGCTGGGCATCTGGTCGTTCTGGCTGATGTTCCTCGGCTTCAACGTGGCCTTCCTGCCCATGCACCTCACGGGCCTATTGGGAATGCCACGCCGAGTCTTCACCTATCCGGCGGGGCTTGGGCTCGAATGGCTCAACCTCATCTCGACCGTGGGCGCCTTCGTGTTCGCGGCGGGTTTTCTGGTCTTTGCATGGGACTGCGTGCGGCCCAAGCGCCGGGAGCCCAACGTGGCCCGCAACGTGTGGAATGCGGGCACGCTCGAATGGGCAACGCCGGTGCCGGTGCCCAGCTACGGCATGCGCTCGATCCCGGTAGTGAACAGCCGCTATCCGCTCTGGGACGACAAGGAATTCGTACCGGCCATGGACGAAGGGCGCGGCTTTCTCGCCAACGCGAGAGAGGGCAAGCGCGAGACACTGGTCACCTCGGTGCTCGATGCGCAACCTGTGCAGGTGCTGCGGGTGGGCAAACCCACCTGGTTGCCGATGATCGCCGCATTCGGGCTCGGTGCGGTGTTCATCTTTTCGACCTACAAGCTCTGGATTCCCACGGCGGCTGGCGGCGTGGTGTTTCTCGCCGCGCTCCTGCGCTGGCTGTGGACCGGTACGGCGATCATCCCGGAAAAGTCCGGCAAGGACGTGGGCGGCGGGCTGGAACTGCCCCTCTACGTTTCTGGTGTCCGCTCCACCGGCTGGTGGGCGATGTTCATCACCATGACCGGCGACCTCACGGCCTTCCTGTCGCTGATTTTCGGCTATTTCTTCTTCTGGACCGTGCACCCGCAATTTCCTCCCGAAGGAGTCGACGGGCCCGGATGGCAGTGGCCGGCAGTCTCAGCCGTGCTGGCGCTCGTGGCATGGGCGACGACGCTCCTTGCGCGCTTCGGCAACCGGGCCGGGCGGGTCGTGCTCGCGCGCTGGCTGCTCGGCGGCGGACTGGCGGCCGCCGGCGCCAGCGTTTTGGCGCTGGTCGCTGGACCGGTGACGACAGGGCTGGACCCGACCACCAACTCCTACCCTGCGATCGTATGGGCGCTGGTGGTTTGGACCGTGGCGCACCTGATGGTGGGCATGGTGATGCAGGGTTACTGCGTGGCGCGGTCGATGTTCGGCAAGATGACGCCGCAGCATGACGCCGACCTCTGGAACGTGACGCTCTACTGGCACTTCGCCGGATTTCAGGCGTTGCTCACTTCACTGGTGATCGGAGGGTTTCCGCTACTCGCATGACCGGCAAAGTGACAGATGAGGTAACGCGCGAGACAGGCACGGGCACCGACCTGTGGCGCGTCATCTTTGCGCCGGGCGTATGGGCCGTGCACTTCCTGTTCTGCTACGTCTTCGCCGCCATCTACTGCGAAAAACTCGGGCGGGATGCTGCCCTCGACATGGCAACCTGGGTGATCGTCGCAGCCACCATGGTGGCGCTGGCGTTGATCGGCCTTTCCACCCTGAGACTTTGGAAAGTGCGGGGGCGCAGCCTCACCGACGACGATTTCGAGTTCGAGCACAACACGGCCGAGGAGCGCCACCGCTTCCTCAGCCATGTGGCTTTGATGCTCTGCGTATTGTCGGCGGTGGCTGTGCTGTATGTCGCCATCCCCATGCTCTACCTGACGAGTTGCCGATGAGCGCGCGGCTGACAGGACTCGCCGGGCTCGCGGTGCTGCTTTTCGCCTGGGCGGGGCCGTTGCCCGGCCTCGTGCCGCGGAGCTTTGCCGCGCATATGACTCTGCATATGCTGGTGGTGGGCACAGCCGCGCCACTGCTGGCCGTGGCGCTGGCCCCGCGGCTCGCCATCACCTCGGCCCTGGCGCTGCCGATTGCCGTCAGCCTGCTCGATTTTCTCGTCGTCTGGGGTTGGCACGCGCCGGCGCTGCACCACGCTTCGCGCAGCATGCCACTGGCGCTCATGCTTGAGCAGGCGAGCTTTTTCGGCGTGTCGCTGCTGGTCTGGCTGGTGGCACTTTCTGGCCGTGGCCTGGGCAACGCGGCGCTCGGGGGCGCAATGGCGCTGTTCTTTACCTCCATGCACATGACGCTGCTCGGTGCGCTGCTGGGCCTCGCGCCGCGTCCGCTCTATGCCGGCCACCACGGGGGCCATGCCGAAAGCTGGCTCGGCCTGTCGCCGCTCGCCGACCAGCAGCTGGGCGGTGTGGTGATGCTGGCGATCGGCGGGGCGGTCTACCTCATCGGCGGACTCATTCTGCTCGGGCGGGTGCTGAGACGAGCCCCGGCATGATGAAATATCGGCCGTTCATCGTCGGTGCGATTGGCGGAGTGCTGGCAGCGGCCATCGTGCCGCTGACCGGGATCATCGATTTTGCGGCCAGTAACAGGCTCTGGGCGATCACCGACTGGTATCTCAGCACCGCCGCACAGCAATCCATCACACTGCAGTCGGCGACGCTCGCGACGCCGGATGACCTCGATGACCCTGCGGCGATAAGGCGGGCCGCCGGGCACTACGAGATGGTGTGCGCTGCCTGTCACGGCAGCCCGGCGGGGCCGCCCGAGGCGTTCGCCGACAGCATCCGGGCAAGGCCGCCCAGGCTCGTCGAACAGATGGATCAATGGCATCCGGATGCCCGGATATTCTGGACCGTCAAGCACGGCATCAAGCACACAGCCATGCCGGCCTGGCCCAGCCAGCTGCGCGACGATGAAGTATGGGACATGGTTGCCTTCCTCAAGGCCATGCCCCGGATGACGACGGAGGAATATGCGGAGCTGGCCGGCCTCGCGCTCAGCGGCTGCGCCTCCTGCCACGGAGAGAACGGCGAGGGTGGTGCAGGCCCGCGCCTCGACATCCAGTCACCGGACTATATCGCCGACGCGCTTGGGGCATTTCGCCAGGGGACGCGCGCCAGCGGCACGATGATCGCGGTCGCGCGTCGGCTGACCGACGCCGAGATAGCCGAACTGTCATCCTATTACGGCAAGCTGGTCCAGGCGGAGTCGCCGGGGTCCGGCGGCCGCGGCGCCGGCATCGCCGAAAAGGGCATTCCCGAGCGCGACATCGCCGCCTGCGATTCCTGCCATGGGACAGGCCGACCGGAGTATCCGCGCCTCGCCGGACAGGATCGGGACTATCTGGAGCGACAGTTGCACCTCTTCAACGAGCATGGCACCAGCCGTGGCGGCCATCGCGCCGAGATCATGGCGCAGGCCCTCGGCAGGCACCCGCAGGCGGAGGCTGGGCCGTTGGGCGACGAGGAGATTTTGGCGCTCGCGGCCCATTACGGCCGCTGAGCCTCACTGTGGCAAAGCGTACGCGATGAAGTAGTCGCCGATCGGGGTTTCCATGAAGTCGTGGCCACCGGCGTTGATGACGACAATCTGCCGGCCCTCAGCCTCATAGGTCATCGGCGTCGCCTGACCGCCCGCGGGGAGCTCGACGCTCCAGACTTCCTCGCCTGTCGCGATATCGATGGCGCGCAACAGGTCGTCGGTTGCGGCGGCGATGAAGAAGAGGCCAGAGGCCGTGATCACGCCGCCACCGTTATTGGGGGTGCCGATCGTCAGCGGAAGCATGGAGGGAATGCCGAACGGGCCGTTCTTGCGGGCCGAGCCGAACGGGCGATCCCACAGCACCTCGCGCGTCGCGAGGTCGATTGCGGCGATCCCGCCATAGGGCGGCTCTTTGCACAGCATGCCGGTCAGAGGTACCCGCCAGCCGGCGTTGACCCGGATACCGTATGGCGACTGGGCCTGTGGGCTGATGCTGCCATGCGAACCGCCACCGGCTTCCGGATTGTAGTTCACATCAGTGATCGGCAGGATGCCCATTTCATCCACTTCCTCGCGCGGCAGCAGCTGGTTGTAATTGGGCATGTTGTTGTAGTTGGCGATCATGATGTTCTTTTGCGGATCGACCGCGACGCCACCCCAGTCGACCCCGCCATTGTAGCCGGGAAACTGGATCCAGGGCCGATCCAGCGTCGGTGGGGTATACACCCCCTGGTAGCTGGCTTCGCGGAACTGGATGCGGCACCAGAGCTGGTCGAGCGGGGTTATGCCCCACATACTGGCTTCGGTCAGGTCGGGCTTGAGCAGGTTAGGAAAGTCGGTGACGTAGGGCTGCGTCGGCGACAGCCGGTCGGGCTCGACTCCGCCCTGCGGCGCCGGACGCTCTTCGATGGCGACCAGCGGCTCACCCGTTGCGCGGTTGAGGATGTAGAACTGTGCCTGCTTGGACGGCATGATGATGGCCGGCACCGGACCGTCCGGGGTGGGGAAGTCCACCAGCGCGCCCTGTCCGCCCAGATCGTAGTCCCAGATGTCGTAGTGGACGGTCTGGTAGTGCCAACGCACATCGCCGGTCTCGACATCGAGCGCGACGATGGCGGTCGAGTACGTGTTTTCGGCCTCGGAGCGATCGCCGCCCCAATAGTCGACGGCGGAATTGCCCATCGGGATGTAGACCAGGCCAAGCTCGTCATCGCCTGAGGCGATGGTCCAGGAATTTGGAGTCCCGGGGGTATAGATCTCGCCTTCGGGCGGCAGGCCCTTCTCGTCGGGACGGCCCATGTCCCAGGCCCATTCGAGTTCGCCAGTGACGGCATTGTAGCCCCGGATCACGCCGGAGGGCGCCTCGCGGGTCTGCCCGTCGCTGACCTGGCTGCCGACCACGAGCACATCGCGCACCAGCGTGGGCGGCGAGGTGGGGGCGTAAAAACCCGGCGCCGTGTCGCCAATGCCCTCGAACAGGTTGACGATGCCGCCATTGCCGAAATCGGGGCAGAGCTGGCCCGTTTCCGTGTCGAGGGCGATCATGCGCGCATCGTGGGTCAGATTGACCGTGCGAGTCGCGCACAGCTCGGTCCGGTCGGCGGCAGGGTTGTCGAAATAGACCAGCCCGCGGCACGAGGCGTTGTAGCCGACATTATCGGGGGAGACGACCGGATCGTAGGTCCAGAACTCGGCACCGGTGGCCGCGTCCAGCGCGGAGATCTTGTTGAGCGCCGAGCAGACGAACAGCCGATCGCCAACCTTTACAGGCGTGTTCTGGTTGCCAAAGGGCTCATCGTCCTCGGGCAGGTCGCCGGTCCGGAACTCCCACACCTTTTGCAACTGACCCACGTTGTCGCGCGTGATCTGGTTGAGCGGCGAGTAACGGGTGGCCAAGTGGCTGCCGCCATAAGCTGGCCAATCGGCGCCGACCTCAGGCGTCGAGACACTCGCGGGCACCGGGGCTGCAATGTTCGGAACATCTGCAGGCGGGACAGGGGTGTTCTCCTGCGCACGGAGCGGATGGTCGACGTCGCTGAGCACGGCGCCCGCGATGATGAGCCCGGCAAAGCCGGCGAGACCAGCCGAGGCGACGCGGCGGTCGAGGCGCGGCCCACTGCGGAGGCCCGGCAGGCAGGCGAGGATGAGCAGCAGCAAGACGAAGGGCGTGAGGACACGCGGGATCTGCGCCCAGCCATTGAAGCCGGATTCCCACATTGCCCAGCCGACCGTAACAGCAAAAAGCGCAAGGTAAATCCAGACGGCGAGGCGCGACCGCCTAAACAGGAACCAGGCGGTGGCGAGCAGCGCCACCCCCGCCGGTGTGTAGTACCACGAGCCGCCGAGCACGATGAGGTAGATGCCGCCCCCAGCAAGCGCCAGTCCTGCCAACGCCACGACCACGGCAAGGGCCATGATCAACCACGTCCCGATCTGGCTGACGATGCCATTTGCCATCACTGATCTCCCACTTGTGCTTAAGCGCGAACGCGGGGAAGCCAGTGTCGTTCCAGATCGATGGTTTGCTTCAGCCAGATCGCGACAGCAGCGGCTGTCCGAGGAAAGCCATTTGTTCGCCAGCCACCGCCTCAAATCCCGGGGTATATTCCTCCAGATCGCAGCGTCCACTTCTGGCGCTATGCGGACACCAGCGACAGCTATTGGCCCGAAGCGGTCACCCCGCCCGTAGTGTGCGACCGGTGGGAGGAACTAAGGCCACGCTCATGAATTTTGGAGTGGGTGGAGGTATTTAGCTATGGCCAATGAAGGCAAATCGACCAATGGTTGGAAGACCTGCAGTCGAGGTCACAAATACCGTGGTCCCGGCCCTTGTCCGGTATGCTGGCCGGGCGGCGCCAAGAAGAGGGCGGAGAGCACTAAGAGCAAGGACTGAATCTTACCTTGGGGCGTGAGTGGCGATCCCGGCTGAACGATCATGCTCTGCATTCAGGAGGACGAGGAATGGCAAAGTTTCTGGCAGTCTACATTGGTACCGCCAGCGAAGCGGAAAAAGCCCAACCCCTCGATCCAGCGACCGAGCAACAAGGTATGGCCGCGTGGGGTCGATGGGCGGCCGACAACTCGAGCTCCATCGTCGACCCCGGTGGCCCGCTTGGTCGAACCAAAGCAGTTGATAGCAATGGGATGCGTGACGCCACGAACCAATTGACCGGCTACGTCATCGTGGAAGCCGACTCCATTGAGGCTGCGGCAGCACTTTTCAGCAAGCATCCGCACTTCAACGTGTTCCCGGGAGATCGGGTTGAAATAGTCGAGTGCCTGGGAATGCCGACCTCCTAGGCACAATCGATCTTGGGCGGGGCGAGTCCCCTTCTGGCCCAATTCGGTCATTGGAGCAGAGAGCTATCGTCTGCTTCCGGTAGCCGACGATCCAACCGTGCATTCACCACGGCGTGTATCCATCGGGTTCGACGAACCGTCCGTTGTCGGCACCGCCGAGCGCATGCTGCACGGGGAGGCGAGCGCCTTGCGCTGGTGTCATCACCCCATAGCCGGTGAGGTCGGTCTTAACGAAGCCGGGACTGACGGAATTGACGACGATGCTGGTATCGCGCAGCTCCTCGGTGAGCTGGATGGTCAGCATGTTGAGCGCCGCTTTTGAGGTGTTGTAGCCGATGTATCGCTGCGCGAAATAGGGCGAGGTCGGGTCGGAATTTACGCTCAGCGAACCGAGCGAACTCGAAAGGTTCACTATGCGCCCGGCCGGCGACTTGCGCAGCAGCGGTAGCATGGCCTGGGTGACGGCGAGTGCGCCGATGAAGTTGGTCTCCAGCACCTTGCGGACCGCTGAGATGGAAGCGCTGCTCGGGGCTGCGTCGGTGAAGTCAAAAATGCCGGCATTGTTGAGAAGGATATCGAGCCGGCCGTGGCTGGCTTCGATGGCGGCAGCCGCGGCGGCGATGCTGGCTCCATCGGTGACGTCGAGCTGCACGGCAGTCGCGGCGAGGCCCTGCTCCGCGAGATCGGCAACCGCCGCTTCGCCACGGCCGGCATCGCGCGAGCCGATGATGACGGTGACGCCGGCCTCGGCGAGCTGGCGGGCGATCTCGAGGCCGATCCCCTTGTTGGCGCCGGTGACGAGGGCAATGCGCATGTTTTCCATGCATGATCCTTTCCAGAACAGGGAATGGCAGTAATATGTGAAGCATCCTTCAGTTTGAGAATTCGCATATGGCCGTCGCTGCACCCGCCACTCTGACTCCCCGGAAAAAGCCGCGTCAGGCGCGATCGGCCGCGACGCTGGACGCGATTTTCGAGGCGGCCCTTCAGGTTTTGCTGGCGGACGGAATGCGGGCGTTGACCACGACACGAGTGGCGGACCGGGCCGGCGTCTCGGTGGGGACGATGTACCAGTACTTTCCACACAAGCAGTCGCTGATCTATGCGCTGAACGAGCGCTATCTCGAGGTGCTGGCGGGCAAGGTCGAGGCGACCTGCCGGGCGCAGACAGGGCGACCGGTGGCGGACATGCTCGCCGCGCTGATCGAGACCTACTGGCGGGCCAAGACCGAGCGGGCGGATGTGACGCGGGCGCTGTATCGCTCGGTGGTCGAGATGGACAACGAAGCCCTGGTCGAGGCCTTCGCCCGGCGCGTGGATGCCGCGACGACGGCCATGCTGGGGAGTGCGCCCGATGCAACGTTCGGTGACGTGCGGATGGTCAACCTGGCGCTGGTCACCGTGATCTTCGGGACGATCCGCAACGCCTTCGAGCGCAACCTGTCGCAAGCGGCGATCGATGCGCTGCAAGTGGAGCTGCTGGCCATGTGCCGGGCCTATGTGGAGCTGGCGAGGGGCTAGGCGAGGGCTGGCCTCAAGCTGCAGGGATCGGCTTGCAGTGGACGCCGAGGCCCTGTGCGGTCTCGGGCATGAGCTTGTCCAGGGTGATGCCGCGGAAGGTGTCGATGAATAGCGCCTCGGCCTTGGCCATGGTGTCGGACAAGGCGTGGTTGACGGCGCGTTCGACCTTGCAGGCGGTGTCCTCGTTGCGGCTGGCAATTGCGAAGAGGCCGGGGCGGTCGAGCGCAACATAGACGTCGTGCAGCGTGATCTCGCTCAGGGGCCGCGCCAGCAGCCAGCCGCCGCCATGGCCCTTTTCGGACGTCACGTAGCCGGCTTCGCGCAGGCCCGCCATGGTGCGGCGGAACACGGGCGGATTGGTGCCCATGGTGTTGGCGAGCACCTCGGAGGTCAGGGGAACCGAGACCTGGCCGAGGTGTAGCAGCACATGCAGAACGCCCGACAGACGCGTGTCCTTGTTCATCCCAGTCTCCCGCATTCGCCTATATCTGCTCCGCCATCACAGTGGTTGACGTCGCCTCCAATGTCTCGTATCTGCAAAAGATACGAGAAAAGGAGCTGCGATGTCTACCCTCAATCCCATGGGTCAGGGCGGCCCGCCCGCCGACCCGATCATCGACGATCCAAAGCGGCGCCGCGCGATCATGCTGGCCGTCTGTATTGCGCTCATGGCGGTGATTGCCGCCGTGTCCGGCCTCAATGTCGCGCAGCCGCAGATGGCGCTTGCCCTCGATGGCTCACAGGGCGACGTGCTGTGGATTATCAATATCTACGCCATTACGCTGGCGGCGCTGCTGCTGCCGCTCGGGGCAGTGGGAGACCGCTGGGGGCGGAAGCCCGTGCTGCTGGTCGGGCTGGTGCTGTTCGGCGTTGCAAATGTGGCGTCAGGGCTGGCCGGCTCGGTGCCGGTGATGCTCGGCGCGCGGCTGCTGGCCGGGGTCGGCGCTGCCATGATCATGCCGGTGACGTTGTCGGTGATCACCTCGGCCTTTCCGGCAGAGGAAAGGTCGAAGGCGATCGGCATCTGGACCGGTGTTGCCGGTGGTGGTGGCATCCTCGGCATGTTTCTGTCGGCACTCTTGGTGGATGTGCTCGACTGGCGCTGGCTGTTCGTGTTGCCGGTGGTGCTGGTGATCGTAGCTGCCCTACTCTCACTGCGGGCCATCCCCAACTCGCGCGAGCATTCGGCGCACAGGTTCGACCTGGGCGGCGCGGTGCTGGCGGCGGTTGCCGTGGTCGGGCTGATCCTCTTCTTGCATAAGGGACCTGTGGTGGGCTGGACTGCGCCGGTCACGCTGGCCGGCCTCGTCGCGGGCGTGGCGGCAAGCATCGGCTTTGCCGTTTGGGAACTGCGGCACCCGGCGCCCCTGCTGGATATCCGCCTTTTCGCCAAGCGCAGTCTGACGAGCGGATCTGTGACGCTGCTGGTGTGGTTCGGCGTGCAGGCCGGCGTGTTCGTCGTGCTGTTCCCGTTCTTCCAGGCGGTTCTGGGCTGGTCGGGCCTGATGGCGACGCTCGGGCTGATGCCGATGGCCGTCCTGATGATGGCGTCGTCTGCCCTTGCGGCACAATTGTCGAGGCGGATCGGGCAGCGGCTGACCATGGCGCTGGGCATGCTGCTCGGCGGCAGCGGGCTGGCGCTGATGTCGACGCTGGTATCAGTCGATGCAGGCTATATGGGCGTGCTGCCCGGAATGATCGCCATGGGGCTCGGGATGGGATTGTCGATGGCGCCATCCACCGAGGCGATCACCTCCTCGCTGCCGCGCGACCGGCAGGGCGTCGCCTCGGCGCTCAACGATGTCACGCGCGAGTTCGGAACATCGCTGGGCGTGGCGCTGCTGGGCGCCATGTTTACCGCGGGCTACGGGAGTGCCATTGCGGGGCGTCTCGCGGGCGTGCCCGCCGATGTAGCGGCGGAGGTCAGCAAGGGCATTGCCGGTGCACTGGATCTGGCAAGCGATCCGACGTCGGCAGCACTGCTGCGCTCGGCACGCGAAGCCTTCATCGAGGCATGGCAGCAGGCGATGTGGGCGGGCGTCGTCGTTATGGCTCTGCTGCTGGTCTTCGTGCTGCTGCGCGGGCCGCGTCCGCAGGAAGCGCTGGCCTAACCATGTCAGGGCGATGGGCAGTCTGTCCCTCGCCCACCACAAGCAGAGGACGATGCGATGAAGAACACTTTCGCCGGACATGGCCGAGGCTATCTGGATGGGCCTCCCCGGCAAGTGCCGGGCTTTGCGAGCCTGCATCGCATGATCGAGATGCTGCTTGCCGAGCGGGTGCCACCAGAGGGACGTGTTCTTGTGCTGGGCGCAGGTGGTGGCATGGAACTGAAGGCGCTTGCGGATGCGCAACCCGGTTGGACATTCGACGGGGTCGATCCTTCGGCGGATATGCTTGCGCTGGCAGCGGAAACGGTGGGATCGCATGCCGATCGGGTTCACCTCCACCAAGGTGGCATCGAAGCTGCCCCGAAAGGCCAGTTCGACGGCGCGACCTGCCTGCTGGTCTTTCATTTCATCGACCGCGCGGAGCGGGCGCGCATTCTTTCGGGGCTTCGGCAGCGCCTGAGGCCCGGGGCGCCTTTGCTGCTCATGCACATCAGTTTTCCGCAGACCGAGCCCGAGAGGTCGCAATGGATCGCCCGACACGCGGCTTATGGCGCACCGTCCGGCACAAATCCGACCCTCCTCGCTGCTGCGCGGGAGGCGATCGGCACGAGGCTGACCATCCTGTCGCCCGACGAGGACGAAGCGATGCTGGCCGACGCGGGGTTCGAACAGATCAGCCTGTTCTTTGCTGGCATGAGCTTCAGGGGGTGGGTCGGCCATGCAGTTTGAGCGGAGGGTTGCAGCGAGCAGCAACGCTTGCGCTAAGTTCATTGGTCAATGACAGCTTTTGGCGCGAAACCGACCCTTGGTTCGAGCCAATTGCTAGAGTTCGATCTGCTTGCCAGCCGAGCGCGTCGTCCACTTCAACGCCGAGGTAGCGCACCGTGGTCTGGATCTTCGCGTGACCCAGCAGCAACTGGACTGCCCTCAGATTGCGGGTCTTGCGATAGAGTTGCGCTACCTTGGTTCATCGCAATCTCCGGCTCCAATAGATACCCCTTTCCTAGACGGTCCTGATGGTGCCGCCATCGATGACAAATTCCGCGCCATGGATTGCGGCAGCACGAGCAGACGCGAGGTAGGCGATGAGGTCGGCCACCTCTTCGGGCTCGGCGCCGCGTCCAATTGAAATCCCGCCTAAGGCATCGAGGACCGACTGGCGCGCCTCCTCTACCGTGCCGCCATTTGCAGCCCTAAGAATTTCGAGAAAGTCTGCGGTTGCTTCTGTCATGATCCAGCCTGGCGAGACCGAATTGATCCGCACGCCCTTGGGGCCGAGCTCTTTCGAAATCGACTTGCTGTAGGTTCTGAGCGCGGCCTTCGCGGCGGCGTAGCCCGTCGTGGATTCAGGCAGCGGCAGAACTGACTGGATCGAGGTGATATGCACCACAGTGCCCTTGCCCCGCTCAAGCATCGTCGGGATCAGCAGGCGGTCGAGCCGAACGGTCGCCAACAGGTTCAGGTTCAGTTCTGCGAGCCAGTGGTCATCCGTCAGAGCGGCGAAACCACCCGCAGGTGACGCCGAGCCACCGAGGACGTGGGCGAGAATGTCGATACCACCCAGTCGCTCAAGTGCCGCCTTGGTCAGCGCATCGCTGCCCTCCGCAGTGGTCAGGTCCGCTTGGACATATTCGACGCCTTCGACAGGATCCTTGATCGTGCGGGCGGCTGTAATGACGCTGGCTCCGCCGGCAACAAAGCGCTTGACCGTGGCGCGGCCGAGACCCTTCGTGCCACCACTGACGAGCACGCGCTGGCCGGCGAACTCGCTAGGATCTGCCAGGACACTCATACCGTAGTCTCCAGGGTCTTGATCGCGTCGTTCACCAGTGTGAAGCGATAGGTGAAGCGGATCGGGCTGCCCGTGAAGTCGCCGTGAGCGGGACCTTCGAGTACGACATGGCCGTCTTCGTCGCGAACCGTTTCAGGCGTGAAGATCGCCCTCACCGGGATCACCTCTTGCTCGAACAAATGGCGGATTGCCGCCTGCCCCTCGAAGTGCTTGCCGTTGTCGATGAAGACGGCGTCCGGCAAAAAGGGCGTCAACATGCCGTCGAGATCGAGACGAGCATTTGCCTCGATAAAGTCCGCGATCGGCTTGGCCAAGTGCAGTGACATTAGTCATCTCCGTGGTGGTGATGACGCTAACTTAGTGATGGACTGTTGCCCTGATAATCGAGACAAAGCGGCATAGCGTGTCACGGTAATCGGGATAATGTCTCGTCATTCGCTGATCGAACTTGAGGCGGTTCTGGCCATCGTCCGCTGCGGCTCGTTTCGGGCAGCGGCGCTGGAACTTGGGATGTCGACCACGGCCATCAGCAACGCCGTGGGCAAGCTCGAGCGGGAACTTGACGTGCGAATTTTCAATCGCACCACCCGCAGCGTCTCGCTTACCCATGCCGGGCGAATCTTCGTCGCTCAGATCAAGCCGGCGCTCGAAGGCATCCAAGAAGCCATGAATACTGCGCGCTCTCAACAGGAGACGCCGTCCGGAACCTTGCGGATCAACGCCTTCGCTACAGCAGCGCGCGAGATCATGTCGCCTTTGGTCTTGGGCTATCTGCAGCGCTATCCCCAGGTTCACATCGATATCGTGACCGAGGGGCGGCTCGTCGACGTCGTAGCGGCGGGCTTCGATCTGGGCGTGCGCAGCGCGGATCTTGTGCCCAGTGACGCAATCGCCATACCACTGGGACAGACGCGAAACATAGTGGTTGCCGCATCTCCTGGCTTCTTCCAGAATCACCCTATCCCCCGCGTGCCGCAGGACCTGCTCGCACTCCCCTGCGTACGCGGGCGGCTTCCCGATGGCGCACTGCTGCGATGGCGGTTCGAGAAGGACGGCGAGAAACTGCAGCTCGACGTGGAAGGACCGATCACGCTGGATGAAGCCTCACTCACGCGGTTCGCGGCGGCAAACGGCGTGGGCGTCGGGTACTTCATGGACAGCGATGTCAGGGAAGATATCGCTGCGGGACGGCTCGTGCGCGTTCTCGAAGACTGGACGCCGCCGCTCGCGCCCCTATGCCTCTACTACTACAATCGACGCAATTCTTCGGCGGCCTTCCAGGCCTTTGTTGCGCTGGCCCGCGACGTCGCCGCTGGGCGGCTCACCCACCCTTAGTCCTCGTATGGGCAGCGCTGCTGCGCCTTGCGGTGTCGAGTCAGGTCCGCTTCTGGCGCGAGCCGGCCGTCGGCTGGGGGCCGTTTCTGGCCCGGAGCGTCACTCGGCCGGCAACTCCACTTTCTGCTGGCGCAGGTCGGACAGGGCGCCGTCGAGGGAGCGGCCGATGTGTTCGCGCAGCGTTCGGGCATAGAGGTCGTGGTCGCGCTTGCGAATGGCCTTGATAAGGTTGAGGTGGTCGCGTCCCTCATGCTTGAGGCGGTCGCGCCATGATTCCAGGCCATTGGCCACCCAGGCTCCGAGCAGCTGCAACTGGATGCCATCGTAGATCGAGCAGATCAGGGCGTTGCCGCTGAGCGTCACCAGTTGCTGATGGAAATCGCCGTTAAGCTGGGTATGGCGGTTGTGCGTCATGTTCGCGCCATCCCGCTCCAGTTCCGACTGTGTGGCGAGAACCGGCGCCAGGTCATCCTCGGTAATTTCGCCGGCGACGAGCCGGTTGATGAGAAGTTCTCCGGCGGTCAGCTCCAGTCCCAGACGCGCTTGCCAGAGATCCACGATCTGCTTGGGAGTTGGCACCTTCACGTGGAAGCCACGGCGCGGGATGGCTTCGATGTAGCCTTCGGTGGCCAGCCGCATCAGTGCTTCCCGCACCGGGGTGAGGCTGACCTCGAACTGCTCGGCCAATTGCTGCGGATAGAGCCTCGCTCCGCGCTGGAAGAAGCCGAAGAGGATCATTTCCAGCAGGGTGCGGTGCAGCGTGCCCTGGAGGGTTTCCCCCGGCTCGCCGACCAGCTTGCCTAGATCTGCCTTTGCGCGAACCAGCACGGCGCACCTCTCAGTCCCGATGCGCACTGATAGCTCACCTGCCACCAAGCCGTCCATCCGCCGAATAAATTATATTTTATTCTTTACATGAGTTTTCGTGCCGCATAGGTTCGCGCCGATCAAACGCAGGTTGGGAGGAAACAATGCGGATGACGAAACGCATGGCGCGTTCAGCTGGGTTGCTGCGCCGGCCGCTACTGGCGGCAACTCTGGCGGTCCTGATCGGGGCCGGGACGTCGACCGTCGCCGTGGCGCAGGACGCTTATATTGGCACCATCGAGGGGCCATCGACGGTCACAGACGTGTCTGCATTCCCAAAGCAGTTCCAGCAGGCGCCGAGCCTTGACGCACTGGTCGCCAAGGGCGAACTGCCGCCCCTCGCCGATCGTCTGCCGGTCCTGGAAGACATTCTGGTGGTCAAGCCCCTGCAGGCGAGCGGCGTCTACAGTTCAAAGCCCATCCGCCGCGCGTTCACCGGGCCGGGCGACGGCGCCCAGGCTCGGCGCTACAACCGCGACCCGATCCTGTTCTTCAATCCCGATCAGAGCGAGGTCACGCCCAACATCGCCAAGTCGATCGAGGGTTCGGAAGACGGCAAGGTATGGACGCTGCACCTGCGCAAGGGGATGAAGTGGTCAGATGGCCATCCCTTCACCGCTGACGATTTCGTCTTCTGGTACGAGCACATGGTCAAGCACCCCGAAATGGGTAAGTCGCAGGTTGCGATAATCTCCATCGCCGGTCAGCTCGGCACGGTCGAAAAGGTCGATGAGGTCACGGTGCGCTACACGCTGCCGCAGGCCAACTTCCTCTTCCCAGAAGCACTTGCCGGCTGGACAGTGATTTCGAGCCACTGGGGCTGGGGTCAGGCAATGGGCGGCGGTGGCTTCGCTCCGGCCCATTACCTCAAGCAGTTTCATCCCGATTTTGTCGAGAAAGCTGACCTGGACAAGCTCGTGGCAGAGTCCGGGTTCGACAACTGGCCGCTGCTGTTCTCGGAGCGCAATAACGGCACGCTCAATCCGGACCTGCCGGTGGTCACGCCGTGGAAATCGTCCACGGCTGCCAATCAGGACGTCTGGGTGCTCGAGCGCAACCCCTACTATTACGCAGTCGACACCGACGGCAACCAGTTGCCCTATGTCGATGAAGTCGTGAATACGCTCATCAGCGACATCGAGGCGATCAACCTCAAGGCTATTGCCGGCGAGATCGACTTCCAGGCCCGCCACCTGTCTGTCAACAAGCTGCCGCTCTTCATCGAGAACCAGGAGCGCGGCTCCTATAAGCTCTACCTCGATCCTGCGGCCTCGGGTGCCAATGTCATGGCATCGTTCAATATGTCGTATGACGCCGATCCGGTGGTGGCCGAACTCATCGCCAACAAGTCGTTTCGCCACGCGCTGGGTCTGGGCATCGATCGTGACCAGATCAACGAGACGTTCTTCCTCGGCATCGGCACGCCGGGTTCGATCGTTCCAGCCGAGGACAATGCGTACAGTCCTGGCGCTGAGTATCGGCAGCTCTGGGCCGTCACGGATCCCGAACAGGCCAATGCGCTGCTCGACGAAATCGGGCTCACCAGCAAGGACGATGACGGCTTCCGCCTGCGCCCCGACGGCAAGCGCCTGACCATCGAAATCGCCGCGGTTACCGGTTCGTTCGTGGACTATCCGGCGATCGGCGAGATGATCCGCCAGCACTGGGCGAAGATCGGAATCGATGCGGTGGTTCAGCAGATGGATCGCACGCTCTACGGCACGCGCAATGCCGCCAACGAGAACATGATGTCGCTGTGGGACAACGGCAATTCTGAGCGCATCTACTCCTCGCCCTTCAACCTGTTCCCCGCCGCCGCGGACAGTTTCATGGCGCCGCGCTGGGGCGAGTGGTTCGCCACCAATGGAGCGTCCGGCGTCGAGCCCTCGGCCGAGATGAAGGATGTCATGGTGGCCTGGCGCGATGCCCCGTCGCTTCCCAACCCTGAGGACCGCATCGCGGTGGGCAAGAAGATCTGGGCAACCATGGCCGAGGAGGCCTGGAGCATCGGTGTCATCGGACTTGCTCCCGCAGTCATGGGCGTCCGTGTCGCCAAGACCGACCTGGGCAACGTACCCAGCCGGCAGCTCAACAACACCGACGCGATGACGCCGGGCATCTCGCGCCCCGAAACCTTCTTCTGGAAGAACTGACGCACCGCCGGCGCGGTGTCTATTGGCACCGCGCCGGCAACCTTCTGGGAGGCCTGGATGACCGATTTCATTGCCAGAAAACTGTTCACGGCATTGGTGACGATATGGATCGTCAGCATGTTGTCCTTCGTCATCATCCAGCTGCCACCTGGCGACTACGTCACGTCCTACGTCCAGCAATTGATGAATTCCGGCACGGCTGTTTCGGCTCAGGAAGCCGAGGCGCTTCGGGCCCAGTATGGCCTCGATGATCCGGTCTGGGTGCAATACTTCAAGTGGATCACCCGCGTGCTGCGCGGCGATTTCGGCGTCTCCATGGAGTGGCAGCGGCCGGTGGCCGATCTCCTCGGCGAGCGTATGCTGCTGACCATTATCGTCTCGCTGTCGGCGATCCTGTTCGCCTGGGCCGTAGCCATCCCGGTCGGCATCTATTCCGCCGTCCGTCAGTACTCGCTGGGCGACAACGTCTTCACCTTCGTGGGCTTTCTCGGCCTCGCCATCCCCGACTTCCTCTTGGCGCTGGTCTTCCTTTACTTCGGCTACGAGTTGTTCGGTGTGCACCTGGGCGGGCTGTTCTCCCCCGAGTTCCAGCGCGCACCGTGGAGCCTTGCCAAGGCCTGGGATCTGCTTGCCCATCTCTGGCTCCCGGCCGTTATCCTGGGCACCTCCGGCATGGCCGCGCAGATGCGCGTCATGCGAGCCAACCTGCTCGACGAACTGCGCAAGCCCTATGTGGTGACCGCCGAGGCCAAGGGGCTCAAACGCAGCCACGTGATCCTGAAGTATCCGCTGCGTGCGTCGCTCAATCCGTTGGTCAGCACCATCGGCTACCTGCTGCCCACCGTGGTGTCCGGCAGCATCATCGTGTCGCTGGTTCTCGCACTTCCCACCGTCGGGCCGCTGCTGCTGGGCGCCTTGCTGTCACAGGATATGTACCTCGCGGGCGCGATCATCCTGCTGCTCGGCGTGCTGACCGTCATCGGCACCTTCCTCTCGGACCTGCTTTTGATGTGGGTCGAGCCCCGCCTTCGCTTCCGGAGAATCGCATGAGCGACCTGACCGCTCGTAACGAGCCGGCCGATCATCAGGCCGTCTACATCGCGACCCAATGGCAGCTGATGTGGTGGCGTTTCCAGCGTCACTACCTGGCGATGATCAGCCTGTTTGTCGTGGCCGCCTTCTACCTGGTCGCCGCCTTTTCGGGCTTTCTCGCCTATGCCGATCCGAGCGCGTCGGAGGCCTACAGGGCGCTCATCCCACCACAGCCGATCCATCTCTTCGATGAGACGGGCTGGAATCCGCATGTCATCGGTTTCGAACGCATTCGCGACCCCATGACCTTCAAGCTGGTCTATGCGCCGAATCCCGAACTCAAGGTGCCGGTGAGGTTCTTTGCCCACGGCTTCGAGTATCGGCTGTTCGGCATCATTCCGGCGAATATCCACCTGGTCGGCGTTGCCGACGGCAACGCGGCAGAGGTCATTCATCTGCTCGGCACCGATGAGCAGGGTCGCGATCTCTGGTCCCGCCTCATGGTGGCGACAAGCGTCTCGATGACCATCGGCCTCATCGGCGTCAGCCTCAGCCTGGTGCTCGGCGTGCTGCTGGGGGGATTGTCGGGACTGCTCGGCGGCACCGTCGACATGCTGATCCAGCGCCTGATCGAAGTGGTTCGGTCTGTACCGGTGATCCCGCTCTGGATGGGGCTGGCTGCCGCCATGCCGCGCGACTGGAGCGTGCTGCAGGTCTATTTCGCGCTGACCATCATCATCTCGCTGATCGGCTGGACCGACCTGGCGCGCGTGGTGCGCGGTCGCTTCATGGCGCTGCGCGAGGAGGATTTCATCGTTGCCGCTGAACTGATCGGCGCCAGCAAGCTCCGCATCATCTTCAGGCACATGGTGCCGTCCTTCCTGAGCCACATCATCGCGGCGGTGACGCTGGCGCTGCCCGTGATGATCATCAGCGAAACGGCCCTCAGCTTTCTCGGTCTCGGCCTGCGGCCGCCGGCGATCAGTTGGGGCGTGTTGTTGCAGCAGGCGCAGAACGTCCAGGCCGTGGCGCTTTCGCCCTGGCTGATGATCCCGGTCATCCCGGTGGTGGTCGCCATCCTGGCCTTCAACTTCCTCGGCGATGGCCTGCGCGACGCGGCCGATCCCTACGGTCACTGATGGGAGCGCGTTGATGTTGCAAAGATCACAAGGCAGCGTGCCAAACCGGCCGATCCTCTCGGTTCGAGACCTGCGGACTGGCTTCGCCATGCGGGACGGCTTTGTTGCGGCCGTGGACGGCGTGTCGTTCGACATGCATGAGGGCAGGACGCTGGCGATCGTCGGCGAGAGCGGCTGCGGCAAGAGCGTCACGGCTCGTTCCGTGCTCCGCATCGTCGAGCGTCCCGGCAAGATCGTCGGCGGCGAGATCCTGCTGCGCCGCAAGGACGGACAGGTCGATGATCTGGTCGGCTTCGGCCAGGACTCCAAGGACCTTCGTGCGGTGCGTGGCAGGGACATCGCGCTGGTGTTCCAGGAACCGATGACGTCGTTCTCGAACCACTACACGATCGGCAACCAGATCGGCGAAATGCTCCGACTCCATCTCCGGCTCTCGCAGCGAGAGACCCGCGAGCGGACGATCGAAATTCTCGGCCGGGTGGGTATCCCAAGTCCCGAGCGACGTATCGACGAGTATCCGTTTCAGCTCAGCGGTGGCCTGCGCCAGCGCGTGATGATTGCCATGGCGCTGTCATGCGGACCACGCGTTCTCATTGCCGACGAGCCGACGACGGCGCTCGATGTGACCACGCAGGCGCAGATCCTCGATCTGCTCAGGTCCATGCAGCAGCAGACCAACATGGCCATGATGCTCATCACCCACGACATGGGCGTTGTGGCCGAAATGGCTGACGATGTGGCGGTGATGTATCTGGGGAAACTGGTCGAGTACGGGCCGGTTGACAAGATCTTCCACGCCCCGCGGCACCCCTATACCAGGGCGCTGCTGCGCTCCATTCCCAGCATCCGCGCCAAACCGCGATCGCGGCTGCCGGTGCTGCAGGGCAGCATTCCCTCGGCAGTGCTGCGGCCGACCGGATGCCCGTTCCATCCGCGTTGCGAGCAGGCGATGGCCGGCACCTGCGATCGCGACATGCCTCAGCTGCTGCCGGCCAGCAACGATGTCGAGGTCAGCTGCTTCTTGCACCACCCCCCCGAGAGCTTGTCGACAACCGCATCCGGAGTCGCATCATGACCGCGCGCCCTCAATCCGGACAGCGACTGCTCGAGGTCAAGCGGCTGAGCAAAAGCTTTCCAATCCGCAAGGGCCTGCTGCGAAAGGTGACCGGGGCCGTACACGCGGTCGATGATGTGAGTTTCGAGGTTGAGGCCGGCGAAACCTTGTCGCTGGTCGGCGAGAGCGGCTGCGGCAAGACCACGACGGCTCGTTGCGTCGTTGGTGCCCTCGACGCGACGGCCGGTGAACTTACCTACTACGCCGAGAACGGCGCAGCGATCGACACGCGCTCCGCCGCCGGTGAGCTTCGCCGACGCCTGCGCCGCGACGTACAAATGGTGTTTCAGGACCCCATCTCGTCACTCAATCCGCGCATGATGGTGCTCGACATCATCGCCGAGCCTCTGCTCGTACACGGCGTGAGGAACCGCAGCGAGCGTCAGGACCGAGTGGCCGAACTGATGCGCCTCGTTGGTCTGCGGCCGGAGTATATGCAGCGGTACCCACATGCGTTCAGTGGGGGGCAGCGCCAGCGCATCGGCATTGCCCGCGCCATCGCGCTCAACCCCCGGCTGGTCGTTGCCGATGAGCCGGTGTCCGCGCTCGATGTGTCGGTGCAGGCCCAGGTGGTGAATCTGCTGCTCGACCTGCAGGACCAACTCGGCATCAGCTACCTCTTCGTTGCCCACGATCTCAGCGTCGTCAAGCACATGAGCGACCGCGTCGCCGTCATGTACCTGGGCCGCATTGTCGAGATCACCGACACGGTCAGTCTCTACGAACAGCCGATGCACCCCTATACCGAGGCCCTGCTTTCGGCTGCGCCGGAGCCGGACCCCCGGTCGAAATCGCGCCGGATCATGTTGGCCGGTGAAGTGCCTGATGCCGCCAACCCGCCGACCGGCTGCCATTTCCATCCGCGCTGCCCCTATGCGGTCGAGCGCTGCGGCATCGAAAAGCCGAGCCTTGATGCTCGCGCCAACGGGCGGCGTGTCGCCTGTCATCGCGCTGACGAACTGAACCTTGTCGGCGTCGCCGAGGAGACGATTGCGTGACTCACCACCAGCCATGCGGTGCCTGCACGACATGCGCCGAGTTGCGCGCCTGCCCCGCAGCGAACATGGCCCGAAATCTCGCGATGTCGCGAGCCTCAATACCCCCAGCTTTTCCAACGAGGAGACCCCGCATGGATACCCCCCAATATGTCGGCCCGAGCGAGATGTCCGGCTACAGCCGCTTCAGCAACATCGACGTCAGCCAGGAAATCCAGAACCAGCTCTACCAGTTCGACCTCAACGGCTATGTCGTGGTCGAAGACGCCATCAGTGCCGACCTCCTCGCTGAGGTGAACGCCCTCGTGGACGGTTACGAGAAGCGGGCTGGCATCTACAAGAGGGAGGGTGAAGGCGAGACCCATGACAAGGAGGCGCGGCTGAAGGTGCGCTTTTCCCGCATCGTGCTGGAAAACCCCGCCTTCCTGCAGGTCGCGATGAACCCGAAGGTAATCTCGCTGATCGACCACCTGATCGTGGACCCGCGCATGAAATCCACTTGGCTCGACTTCGCCGGCAAGGGTGGCGCCATCGGCTACCACTCGAACCATACGCCCATGAACCCAGTCGATGCCTATTTCTTCTCCGGCCGCGTCACCGCCAATCTCGTCACCGTCGTCTATGCACTCAAGGACGTGCCCCTGAACGGCGCGGCGCTCGACGTCATCCCTGGCAGTCATAAGGCCAACTACCCGCTGCCGACCGATGTCGACGTGCTGCGGTCCATGCGTAAGCAGTTGCCGCTGAAGGCAGGCTCGGCGCTGGTCTTCAGCCACGACATGAACCACGGCTCGCGCAACAATCTCGACTATATCCGCCGCTGCATGTTCTCGTCCTTCTCGACGGGCTCTTCCGCCAACTCGCAGGGTGAGGACGGGCTCTACACAAACCTGTTCGAGTCCAGCCCCGAAGGTACCTGGCAGAAGTATCTGCTGCGCCGACCCAAGGGTGATCGCGACTCCTATCCTCGTCCCGATCGCAGTCGCTGGGATGAAGAGTTTGCGAAGGCCAAAGAATGAAGATCGTTCGCGTCGAGGCAACGCCGCTGGTTGCCAAGTTCGCGGACCTCTATGGGGGGGTGGAGAACATCCCCCCATCGATCCTGCGACCGGCGGCGCATTTCCAGTCCGTTCCCCGCATCGGCCAGTATTCCACGCTGGTGAAGGTCGAGGTCGAGGACGGTTCTGTCGGCTATGGCGAGGCCTGGGGCCTGCCGCTGCCAGAGGCGAGTGCGCTGGTGGTCAACCGCATGCTGGCGCCCATGATCGTGGGGCGCAACATCGAGGACGCCGACCGGATCTGGCTGGATATCGAGCTCTACTTCCGTCGTCTCGGCCTGACACGCGGTGCGACCATGGAGGGTCTGGCGGGCGTCGACATCGCGCTCTGGGACCTGCGCGCCAAGCTCGCCAACCGCCCGGTCTACGAACTGCTGGGGCCTCAGCAGCGCCGGTCGCTCGAATGCTATGTCAGCCCGATCATGTTCAAGGATACGACCGTCGAATCCCGAGAAGCGGCACAGGACTTCGTCAGCGCCGGTTACCGCGCCATCAAAGTCAAGGCTGGCCGCGGCGTGGCAGTCGATATTGAGCACATTATCGCTGTTCGCGACACGGTCGGCCCGGAGATCGAGATCATGGTCGACGTCAACGGCGGCTACGAGGTCGCCGAGGCGATCGCCTTCGCCAAGGAACTGGAACCTCTCGGCATCTATTGGCTGGAAGAACCCGTACCCTGCTCGCAGACCACCGACATGCGACGGGTGAAGGACTCCACGTCGTTGCGCATCGCTTGCGGCGAGAACGACTTCTCGACCGACGACTTCTCGCTGCTGCTCAGCGCGGCGCGTGTCGACATCGTCATGCCCAACATCACCCGCGCCGGCGGCATTACCGGGGTTATGAAAATCGCGCGTCTGGCCGAGGCCTCGGGAGCGGAACTCTCGCTGCATGGCGTCGGCACCGCATTGATGCAATGCGCGTCGCTGCATGCTCTGAGCGTTATCCCCAATGCCAGCTTTTTCGAGGTCAACACCTTCCCCAACCCGCTGCGAGAGCGCCTCGCCGGTCCCCTGCCGCTGCAGGCCGAGGGAGTGATGTGGGTGCCTGAAGGCCCCGGCATCGGCTGCGTGATCGATGAAGGCACAATTGCAGGATACAAGGCAGCATGAGCAAGCCAACGCATTCCAGCATCTCGCGCGAACGCATGAGCCGGATGGCGTTCGAGTACCTGCATTTCGAGCCGACGCTGCTCGAGGCGCGGCTGCCGCTGGTCATCTATCTCCATGGTGCTGGACAGAAGGGAACGAGTCTCGAATATCTGGCTGAATCGTCGCTGCCTTCCCTCATGGCAGAAGGCCTCGAGATACCAGCACATCTGGTCTGTCCACTCGCGAAGCCAGGTCCTGGATGGCCTGTGCAGCACGTCGCGATATTTGCCGAGGAGATTTGCCGCAAGCTGAGTGCCGATCCCCTACGCATTTATCTCACCGGAGAGAGCATGGGCGGTCGCGGCGTCTTCGAGGTGGCCTACTGGCACCACCACCTCCTTGCAGCGGCAGCGCCGCTCTGCGGCTTCGGCATCCCGAACTTGGCCCCCGTGCTTAAGGACCTGCCGATCACCATGTTCCACGGCTCGGACGACGACGTCCTGCCTGTCGCCCGCTCCGAAGAGATGGCCGCCGCACTCCACGCCGCCGGCGCAAACGCGACATTCCAAAAACTCACCGGACACGGCCACTCGATCGGCCGCACTGTCTACTCCAAGCCCGATTTCTGGTCGTGGATGCTGTCGAAGCGACGCCAGACATCGCAACTAGAACTGCAGTAGCTTCTCCCAATTCGGCATTGGCGCGAGCCGGACGCTCCGACAACATGGACAGGTCCGAAGCTTACCCCTGCCCTGCCGCACCACAGCCCCTACTGCGCCGCCACACCCTCTCCCAGTTGCCTGATCGGCAGCAGCAGGGTCAGCTTGGTCCCCGTCGGCCCCGACTCCACCGTGAGTTTGGCGCGCATGGCGCTGGCGCGGCGGGTCTGGTTGGCGAGGCCGCGGCCGGTGCGGGGGGCGGTGGTGTCGAAGCCTTTGCCGTTGTCGGCGACGCTCACCACGATATCGCCGGCGACGACGCCGGTGCTGACCGTCGCTTCGGTGGCGCCCGCGTGCTTGATGATGTTGGTGAAGGCCTCCTGCACCACCCTCAGGATGTGGAGCGCGTAGCGGTGGTCGAGCCAGGAGACCGGCGGCACGTCGCGCACATTCCAGTTGAGCTTGATGCCGGTGCTTTCGAGCCTCGGCTCTAGGCGGAAGCGCAGGGTGCCGAGCAGCAGCAGCAGGTCGGTTTCGACCGGCTCCAACGAGTCGATGGTGAGCTTCAGATCGTCGATGCAGCCCTGCAGGATCTGCTTGAGCTCGGCCTCGTCGAGCCGGCCGCGCTCCACCATGCGCAGCGCGCCCAATAGCGATGAGCCGAGCCCATCGTGCATATCCTCCGTGAGGCGCTGGCGCTCATGAAACAGCAGTTCGCGCTGCTCGACTTCGCGCACCCGCTCGTGGCTGGCCACCAGTTCCGCCTCGCGCGCCGCGAGCTGTTCGCCGAGGAGGGCGTTCGATTGCTCGATCGTATCCATTGCTTTCAGATAGCGCGCCATGACGATGTGGAAGAAGGCAAAAACCAGCGCCACCTGCACGAACGGCAGGATGAAATAACCCTCGATGCTGATCAGGTTGTTCTGCAGCAGCAGTTCGTTGATCCCCAGATACGCGGTGAGCAGCACCCACACCGCCAGCACCAGCCCCTCCATCGACCGCTGCCGCCAGGCAGCGCGGATCGACGAGATGCCGACGAGGTTGCAGACGATGAAGGCTGCCGCATAGGCAAAGGGCGCGGTGAGCGTGGGGTCGAGCGCCCCTTCCAGCAGCGGCAGGGTCGCGAGCCCCATGGCGAGCGTCGCGCCACCGACGATGGCGGTGATCCAGCGCGCCCGGACATGCAACACACTGATCAGGAACAGGTGCGACACCGCCACCATCCACATGGTGGAATTGACCGTCAGCCAGCCGAACCATTGATCGTCGATCGGCAGCCGCTCGAGCCCGAGATGGTTGTGGAGGCCCCGGATGAAGGTCGCCGCCGACATCAGGAAGAACAGGAGGTAGAGCCGCTCCTGCCGCCGCCCGAACCAGACGAGGAGCGAGAACACGCCGCTCGCGAGGAAGGCTGCGCCGGTGAGATAGGAGAGCTCGGCCGCAAAGAAGTTGCGCACCATATAGGCGGGGCCGACCTCGTCGAAATTGCCGACCCAGAGGCTCGACAGCGCTCCGCCGATGCCCCTGACATGCTGCAGCCGGATGACGATGGAACTGAACGGCGCCACCCCTTCGGTGACATCGAGTGCGATGCGCAGCGGCCGGTTGGAGCCGTTCCATTGCAGGTTCGCATGCGACTGGTACTGCAGGCGGCCATCGATATAGACGGCGAGCGTGCCGTCGGATTTCCAGCGCGGGATGTAGAGATAGCCCTTGTCGGCCGGCGACACGGCCAGGGGCAGCGTGGCGCGATACCAGGTGACTTGCGTATCGGGTTCTCTGCCAATCCCCTGCTGTGACAGCGCCAGTTTCGGCATCGCCGCATTGGGCAGCGCCACCGGCGCCCAGGGGCCGGCGAGCGCAGCGGGATCGACCATTGCCGGGGGCGGCTGATAACCGACCGTGCTTTCCACCGCGAGCTCGGCCTCGGTGAGATGAATGCCGCTCGGCTGGGTGATGAGATGCAGCACCACGGCGGCGGCAATGACGATGCCGAGCGCGGCCAGATAGCGCCAGAGCAGCTTATAGAAGGCCATGGCTGCGCGCTTCGAAGATCGCTTCGGCCTTCGAGCTCACCTCGAGCTTTTGGTAGATGCGGCGCACGAAGGTCATCACCGTGTTGCGCGTCACCCCCATCAGCTCGGCGATCTCGTCATAGCTGAACCCCTTGGTGATCAGCTCGAGCGCCTGCTGCTCCCTAGGCGACAGGATAGGCTGCCGATTTGCTACCGGCAGCCTGTTGGGCGGCATGAACCGCATGAGGATCTTGCGCGCGATGCGCGGACTGATCGGGCTGCCGCCGGAATGGAGCGTCCGGATATCGTCGGCCATCCGGCTTTGCGAACTGTCCTTCAGCAGATAGCCGGCAGCGCCAGCTTCGATCGAGGGGATGACGTGCCGGTCATCGGCAAAAGTGGTCGAGACCATGATGCCGCACTCTGGCCAGGCGCCGTGGGCGGCGCGGATCACTTCGATGCCCGAGCCGTCGGGCAGACCGAGATCGACCACGAGGATATCGGCGGCCGGTCCATCGAGCAGCGCCATCGCTTGCGCGACATTTTCCGCGACGGCATGCAGATGCATATCCTCTGCGGCTGCGATGGCAGCGGTGAAGCTGCCCCGGAACGATTGATCGTCCTCGACGACCATCACCTTGAGCGGCACCGACCCTGTTGCCACAGAACTCCCCCTGCCCCCAGCCCTCGAGGGCTGTGCCCCGGAGCTTTTAGCACGGCGTCCACTGCGTGCTTGTCGCTATTTCTAGCGATATGTGAGCTTGGCCATCGGCTCAATAGTGCCCCCCTGCCCCGCGGCGGCTTCATGCCCGCACGCGGGGTCTATGGACGGGGGAATATCCATGCACTGCCGCACCGAACGCCACCGCGCGTCGCGCCTCGCTCCGCTCGCCGCGACCCTGTTGACGGCGACGGCGCTCGGCGCGAGCCCGGCGCTGGCGCAGACCGCCATCTGGGGCGGCGGTGTCTCGTCGGACTGGTTCACCGGCGGCAACTGGAGCGGCGCCCAACCGGACAATACCCGCGATGTGGTGGTGAACGGCACGACCGCCGCGGAGATCGCCGCCGACGACACCGCGACCGCTGGTAACCTGCGCGTCGGCGAGGGCGCGGCGGGTACGCTCGGCATCTCCGAAGGCACGCTTCAGGCCTATCACACCACCATCGGCATGGACGGTGGCGCCGGCAGGATCTCGGTGGTCGGGCCCAGCTCCTACTTCGACTCGATGACCTCCCTCACCCTCGGCCTCGACGCCACCAGCAAAGGCGAACTCGAAATCCTCGAGGGCGGCACGGTGAGCAGCAACCAGGGCACGATCGGCGACTCCGCCGGCGCCGAGGGCATCGTGACCATTGACGGCGCCGGCTCCAACTGGAGCACCCGGATCCCGGGAGCCGGCATGTTCGTGGGCTATGGCGGCAAGGGCACGCTCACCGTCCAGAATGGCGGCTCGGTCAACACCAATGGCACCTGGTTGGGCTACTGGACCGGTTCCGACGGCAAGCTCGTCGTCACTGGCACGGGCTCAAGCTACATCGACGAAGGCGACATGTATGTCGGCCGCGACGGCACCGGTACGCTGGAGATCAACGACAGCGCCTATGTCGAGATCTTCAACTCGCTCTATGTCAACCGTGGCACCGTGAGCGTGGACGGGGCGGAGACCAGGCTCAAGGCCTATGGCGGCGTTGTCGTGACCAGCCCGGCTGAGGACGGTTTCGTGGTCAGCGGCGGCGCCACGGTCGAGAGCAGCACGGGCTATATCGACTCTGGTCTCGGCATCGAGGGCACCGCGACCGCGACCGCCACAGTCACCGGCGCCGGCTCCAGCTGGGCGATGGGCGTCGATGGCCTGACCATCGGCCTCGAAGGTGGTGGCGCGCTGCTGGTGACCGATGGCGGACGCCTCGAAGCGGCCCAGATCTATCTCGGCATGCGCGAGGGCGCGTCGGGCACGCTGACCATTTCGGATGGCGGCCAGGTGGTGAGCGACTATGTGATGATGGCTGGAGAGGTCGGCGCCACCGGCACGCTGCGGCTCGAAAGCGGCGGGCAGCTGAGCGCCCAGCAGGTGGAGCGCTACGACGGCGCCGGCACCGTGGCATTCGATGGCGGCACGCTGAAGCTCACGGCCAACCAGTCATTTCTCTTCTCCGGGTTCCAGACCGGCGACATCACCCTGGAAGAGGGCGGCGGCACCATCGACACCGGCACGTACAGCGTTCACATGGACCCGGGCCTCGTCGGCGAAGGCGGCTTCACCAAGAAGGGCACCGGCACGCTGAACCTCTATGGCGCCAGCACCTATGAGGGCCCGACACTGATCAGCGCCGGCACGCTCCGGGCGCGCGAAATTGGCGTGCTGTCGGCGGGGAGCGCCTATGAGGTGGCCTCGGGCGCGACGCTCAGGATCGACAGCAACAAGACCCAGACCATCGGCAGCCTCGCCGGCGCCGGCACCGTGCAGATCGGTAGTCCGGCTTTCGGCAACAATCCGGCCGGCAGCGCGCAGCTGACGCTTGGCGGCAACGACGCCTCGACCAGCTTCAGCGGCGTGCTCGCGGGACAGGGCCAGTTGATCAAGACCGGCACCGGCACGCTGACGCTCAGCGGCAACAACAGCTTTACCGGCGCAGTGACGGTCAGCGGCGGCGGGCTCAATGTGCTCGGCACGCTCCTTTCGAGCGTTGCGGCTGAGAGCGGCACCCGGCTCGGCGGCAGCGGCAGCTATGGCGCGATCAGCGTGGGCGATGGCGCGGTGCTGGCGCCCGGCAACTCGATCGGCGCGCTGACCACGGGCACGTTGAGCCTCGACGCCGGTTCGATCTACGAGGTCGAACTGAGCGATGGCGGCAACACCGCGGGCACCCACAACGACATCACCCATGTCACCGGCAACGCGACCATTGCTGCGGGGGCCAAGATCAAGGTGCTGGCCGGCAACGGCACCGACGATGGCAGCACCTACACGCCGGGGCTCGTCTACACCATCATCGACACCACGGCGCCGGGCAACCTCTCGGTGGCCGAAGCGCCCGAGATCATCGACAATTTCGCCTATCTCAACTTCGCCGGCGCCCATGACGGGCAGTATTTCCGCCTCACCTCCAGCATGGAGGCGGTGAGCTTCTGCCTTGCAGGCAGCACCGCCAACCAGTGCGCCGCCGGCGATGCGCTGTTCGCGCTCGGGCCCGGCAATGCCGGGTTCGCCCTGTTCCAGGGCCTCAGCGAGGAAGACGCGCCGGCCGCGCTCGACGCCATCTCGGGCGAGGCGCATGCGTCCATGCAGCACGTGCTGGAGCAGAGCTTTGCCGTGCTCGGCCAGATGGTGAACCGCCGGACGGCGGCGGGGCTTGCGGGCGCCGGCGCGGCGGCAGGGCCGATGGGCTATGCGGCGGAGCCGGGCAATATCGGCGTTCGCGCCATCGACGATGCCACGACAACGGGCACGGCGCGTCCATGGATCGGTGCGCTCGGCAGCACCGGCCAGCTGCGCGGCGACGGCAATGCCGCCGAAATCGGCTGGAGCACCGGCGGTCTGGCTCTGGGCTACGAGAACGGGATCGACCTCGGCTCGGGCACCGGCTTTGGCGGCGTGGCGCTCGGCTACCAGCACGGCCAGGGGATCGTTGCCGCGCGCAATTCCGAGACTGCGTTCGATAGTCTGTCGGCGGCGGCCTATGGCGGCTGGAGCGACGGCGCTTCGACGTTGCTCGGTTCGCTGTCGGTCGGCGCCGGGCATGTCGCGACCGACCGGACGATTGTCATCGGCAACAGCACTGAGGTCGCCAATGCCGACTACTGGACGCAATCGGCTAACTTCGAGCTCGAGGCCTCGTACGCTTTCGAGCTCGGGCATGGCCTCAGCATCGCGCCGCTCGGCACGCTTCAGGTCGGCTGGCTCAGCCATCCCGGCTTCACCGAAACCGGCGCCGGCGCCTTCAACCTCTCCGCCGAGGCCAGCAGCAGCATCTCCGCCGCAGCGGCAGTTGGGCTATCGGTGGGCCAGCAGGTGGAACTGGAAAGCGGCACCCTGTCGCTTGAGGGGCGGGCTTTGTATGAGCAGAGCCTTGCCGGTACGGATGCGACAGGGGAATTCAGCTTTGCCGGGGGTGCCGCGCCATTCACCATTGCCGGGGCGCCCGGGGATGTCAGTTGGGTGCGTGTCGGCGGTGGGCTGGCGTTCGAGCTGACCGATGGCCTGGCGCTTGGCGCGAGCTATGACGGGCGCATCTCGGAGAACGGGCAGTCGCATCAGGCGAGCGCGTCGCTTGGCGGGAGTTTCTAGGGGCGACGTTCGAACGTGGGGGCACCCCGCTTCTGATGGAGAGCACAGAACCTCCCACCCACCGGCTGTCATCCCAGCGAAAGCTGGGACCCATTTCACAGCCCGCGCCAGCGGAGAGTTGGGTCCCAGCTTTCGCTGGGATGACACCGAGTTTGGGGTGACCATCGAGTTCAGCCCTGCCCGTGCTCCGCAGCCCTCACCTCCCCAGCCAGCCACCATCGACCGGCAGCACCGCACCGTTGATGTAGTCGGAGGCCGGCGCCATCAGGAACACCGCGGCGTCGCCGATATCGGCGGGCTGGCCCCAGCGGCCGGCAGGGATGCGGCTGAGGATGGCGGCCGAGCGGTCGGGGTCGGCGCGCAGCGCCGTGGTGTTGTTGCTCTCGACATAGCCGGGCGCGATGGCGTTGACGTTGATCCCCTGCCCCGCCCACTCGTTGCTGAGCGCCTGGGTGAGCCCGGCGACGCCGTGCTTGCTGGCGGCATAGGCCGGCACCCGGATACCGCCCTGGAAGCTCAGGAGTGACGCGATGTTGACGATCTTGCCGCGCCGCCGCTCGGCCAGCACCAGCCGCGCAAACTCCTGGCTGAGGAAGAACAGCACCTTGAGGTTGAGCGACAGCACCGCGTCCCAATCGTCCTCGGAATAGTCGACCGCGTCGGCGCGGCGGATGATGCCGGCATTGTTGACCAGCGCATCGATCGGCGCGGCGGCCCAGCTCTCGCGCAGCATGTGCCGCGCCGCATCGAGATCGCCGAGGTCGCAGGCCACCGGCACGAAGCTGCCGCCAATGGCGGCGATCAGCCCGGCGGTTTCCTCGAGCGATGAGCGACCGACCCCGACGACACGCGCCCCGGCCCTGGCTGCGGCGAGCGCGATGCCCTGGCCGATGCCGGTATTGGCGCCGGTGACCATCACCGTACGGCCAGCAAGGGAGAAGGCGCTGAGATCCATCATCGAAGGTCCGTGATCGCCACCGGATCAATGTCGGTGTAATCGATATTGTCGCCCGCCATGGCCCAGATGAAGGTGTAGCTGGCGGTGCCGACGCCTGAGTGGATCGACCAGCCCGGCGACAGGATGGCCTGCTCGTTGGCGACCACGAGGTGCCGGGTCTCGCCCGGCTCGCCCATCATGTGAAAGACCCGCGCCGTCTCGGGCAGGTCGAAATAGAGATAGGCCTCCATGCGCCGGTCGTGGATATGGCAGGGCATGGTGTTCCACACCGAGCCGGGGGCGAAGGTGGTGAGCCCGACCACCAGCTGGCAGGTGCGCACCTCGGCATCGGGGTGGATGAACTGGAAGATCGAGCGCTTGTTGCAGGTCTCGGCCGTACCCAGGTCGAGCCGCCTGGCATGCTCGATCCCGAGTAGCATGGCCGGGTAGCTGGCATGAGCCGGCGCCGAGAGGATGTAGAACTTGGCCGGAGCCGAAGCGTCGTCCGAGGCGAAGCTGACATCGTTGAGCCCCATGCCCAGGTAGACCATGTCGCGGGTGCCGACCTCGAAACGCTGGCCGTCGGCAACGACGCTGCCGGCGCCGCCGATATTGACCGCGATCAGTTCACGCCGCTCGAGAAAGCTCCTCGTGCCGGTGGGCCGGATCGGCTCGAGTGGCAGTTTCTCGCTGCCTGGCACGAGGCCACCGACGATCATCCGGTCGTAGTGCGAGTAGGTGAACCTCGCCTCGCCCGGGACGAACAGCTCTTCGATCAGGAAGTTCTGCCTGAGTTCGTCGGTGCCCATGCGGGCTGCGGCGGCGGGGTCGATGGCCCAACGCGACTGGTGGCTGGTGGTTGGGCTGTCGTTCATTGCTCGTCCCTGGTGGTCATGGCGTAGTGCGCCGTGCGTTCATGCAGCCGCAGGCGATAGCGCGCCTGGCTGCGCGACAGGTGCGCCCGCATCGCCGCGCGGGCGGCATCGGCGTCGCCGGCCGAAATCGCGCTCAGGATGGCGTGGTGTTCTTGCTGCAGTCCGCGCTGGTAGTCGAGGCTCTGCACCAGCTCGGTGGCGAAGGGCGAAGTCACGTCGCAGGGAATGGTCCGCTTGCCCAGGGCGTCGAGCATTTCGACATAGAACGGGTTGTTGGTGGCCTCCGCGATGGCGCGGTGGAAGGCAAAATCGGCCGGACCGGTCGGCTGCTCGAGCCGCAGCAGGCGTTCGAACTCGAAGAACGCCTCCTGGATCACCGCCTCCTGCGAGGGGTTACGGCGCAGCGCCGCCAGCGCCGCGCTTTCGGCCTCGATGCCGAGCCGGACTTCGAGCACGTTGAGCGCGGTGGAGACCCGGCTGCCCATTTCGGCCGCCAGCATGCCCAGCCCGGCGGTCGGGTGGTTGACGACGAACACCCCGGCCCCCTGCCGCGATTGCACCAGCCCATCGGCCGCCAGCGTCGCGATGGCCTCGCGCACCACGGTGCGGCTGACGCCGAACTGTTCGCTGAGCTGGTTCTCGGTGGGCAGCTTCCGGCCCGGCGGGAGTTCGCCGGCGAGCAGTTGCGCCCTGAGCGTCGACGCGACCCGGATCGAGAGCTTCTGGCGCGGCTGGGCGCCGAGGTCGGATGCCATGCTTTATGTGCCCCTGAACAGACGCGGCAGCCAGAGCGAGATCTCCGGGATGTAGGTCACGAGGCCGAGCACGACGAGGCTCGCGCCATAGAATGGCCAGATCGATCGCATGGCCTGCCAGACGGTGATCTTGCCGACCGCGCAGGCGACGAACTGCACCGCCCCGACCGGCGGCGTGTTGAGCCCGATGCCGAGGTTCAGGATCATGATGACGCCGAAATGCACCGGGTCGATGTCATACGCCTGCACCACCGGCAGGAAGATCGGCGTGGTGATGATGATCATCGGCCCCATATCCATGAACGTGCCGAGCAGCAGCATCAGCACATTGAGCAGCAAGAGGATCATCAGCGGGTCGCTGGAGATGTTGTTGAGGACGTCGATCATCAGCGCCGGCACGCCGAGCCGTGCCATGAGATAGGAAAACGCCGCGGCCGTGCCGATGATCAGCAGCACCATCGAGGTGGTGCGGACCGCCCCCATGGTGGCATGGACGAAATCCCGCCAGCCCATGCGCCGGTAGACGAGCACGGTGACCAGCAGCGCATAGAACACCGCAATGCATGAGCTTTCGGAGGCGGTGAAGACACCCGAGCGCACCCCGCCGAAGATGATGGCGATCAGCAGCAGGCCGGGCAGCGAGACGAGGAACAGGTATCCTACCCTGCGGAACCCGGGAAACGGCTCGGTCGGATAGCCGCGCCTGCGGGCGACGACATAGGCGGTGAGCATCAGCACCAGGGCAAAGATCAATCCCGGGATGATGCCGGCGGTGAACAGGTCGGCGATGGAAATCTTGCCGCCGGCCGAGATCGAATAAATGATCATGTTGTGGCTGGGCGGGATCAGCAGCGCGATCAGCGCCGCCATCGAGGTGACGTTGACGGCGTAATCGGCGCCGTAGCCGCGCGCCTTCATCTGCGGGATCATCAGCCCGCCGACCGCCGCGGCTTCCGCCACCGCCGAGCCGGAGATGCCGCCGAACAGCGTCGCCGTGGCGATGTTGACCTGCCCCATGCCGCCGCGGACATGGCCGATCAGCGAACCGGCGAAATCGATGATGCGCTGCGCGATGCCGCCGCGGACCATCAGGTCGCCCGCATAGATGAAGAACGGCACGGCGAGCAGCGTGAAGATGTTCATGCCCGAGTTGACCTGCTGGAAGATCACCAGCGGCGGCAGCTTCATGTAGAGCGCCGTGGCAAAGGCCGCCACACCGAGGCAGAAGGCGATCGGCGTCCCGATCAGCATGAGCAGCACGAACGTGCCGAACAGCACCCAGAGTTCCATCTCAGACCTCCTTGACCGTGCCGGTGTCGGGCACCGCATCGAGATCGAGATCGACGTCGGCGTCGATATCGACGCCCGACCAGCGCAGCACCAGGCGCTCCAGCGCGAAGATGACGATCAGCGCCCCGCCCGCCACCACCGAGAGGTATTTGGCGCCTTCCGGGATGCCGAGCGTCGGCATCCGCGCCGCCCAGGACAGCAGCACCAGTTGCATGCCGTAGACCACCATGCCGAGGGCGAAGGCGAGCACCACCAGATCGGAAATGGTGCGCAGGTACTTCTTGCCGCTCTTGGGCAGGACATAGAGCAGCACGTCGAAGCCCAGATGGTAGTTCTCGCGGATACCGACGGCCGAGCCGAGAAAGATGAACCAGCTCATCAGGAACACTGCAGCCGGCTCGGTCCAGGCGTTGGACCAGTTGAGCACGTAGCGGGTGAACACCTGCCAGCCGACGAACAGCGTCATCAGCACCAGGAAGAACCCCGCCAGATAGAGCGCGGCGGTGCTCAGCGCACTCAAGGCCCGGCCCAGTTTACGCAGCCTGGGCCGCGCCGCCGTCAGATCGTCGATGCCTGCCAACTCATCCTCCCCCGGCCCGGCCGCGAACCCAGGCGGCCCGGCGACATGCGGCAGCCGGAGCAGTTTGCGCCGCCCCGGCTCCGCTCGATTGCTTACTCGGCGGCCTGAATCTTCTCGATCAGGGCCTTGAGCTCGGGATCGGCGGCATACTTGTCGTAGACCGGCTTCACCGCGTCGACGAAGGCCTGCTTGTCGGCGACTTCGACGATGGTCGAGCCCGAACCTTCGACGATCTTGCGCGACTCGGCGACCTTGGCGTCCCACAGCTCATACTGCCTGGCGACGCTGTCCTTGGCGGCCTGGCGGATCACCGCCTGGTCTTCCGGGCTGATGCCGTCCCAGACCATCTTGGAAATGACCAGCACTTCGGGAACGATCAGGTGTTCGTCGAGCGTGTAGAACTTGGCCACTTCGGAGTGCTTGGCGGTGTCGTAGCTGGGGAAGTTGTTCTCGGCACCGTCGACGACGCCGGTTTCGATGGCCGAGTAGACTTCGCCATAAGGCATCGGCGTAGCGGTGGCGCCGAAAGCCGCCATCATGTCCACGAAGATGTCGGACTGCATGGTGCGCAGCTTCATTCCCTTGAGATCGGCCACCGAGGTGATCTGCTTGTCGCTGGTGTAGAACGAGCGCGCGCCGCCATCGTAGAAGGCGAGGCCGATGACCCCATAGGGCTCGAAGGCGGCGAGGATCTCATCGCCGACCGGGCCGCTCATGACGCTGCGGGCATGGGCGGTGGATTTGAAGATATAGGGCAGCGACGGCACGATCGTCTGCTTGACGAGGCCATTCCACGGCCCCAGCGAGGTGCGGTTGATGGCGATGGCGCCGGCACGAACCTGCTCCACCGTATCGGCCTCCTGCCCGAGCTGGGCGCCGAACTTCACATCGACCGAATAGCGGCCGGCGGTGCGCTCGCTGACCAGCTGGCCGAAATATTTCACCGCTTCGACGGTGGGGTAGCCATCCGGATGCGTATCGGATGCGACGAGCACGGTCTGGGCCGCGGCCCCACCGATCATCATGGCGGCAGCGACCATCGCGGTCGCGGCCAGTTTGGTCACCTGAAACATTGGTCTTCCTCCCTGTTGTAGTCGGTCGCTCGATGCGCTGCTCGACCTCGAGGTCTGCCTGGCTCATCGAGGCCTGCCGGACGCACTGCCTCCCTCGGCCGGACAGCACGAGCCATCAGCCGTTCCCTCGGTGTCGCAGTACGAAAATCTCCTCGGCGCAAAGTCGTAGAGGAGCCGGCACCGCCGTGTCAACATACAAGCTCGGCGATGTTGTGTGATGACTTTTCGGAGGCCAGGGGCTGGCCTCAACCGCCCAGCATGTGATCGGCGACGCTGTAGCTGTGGCTCGCCTGGTAGGCGTTGCGGCCGCGGTTGAGGTGGGTGAGGTTGAAGCGGCGGATGGCGCGCAGCATGCGGGGGGTGGCGAGCAACTGCTCGAGTGCCGCAGCGCCGCGCGCCTTGATGCCGAACATGTCGGCGCCGGCGGGAAAGAACCAACCGATATCCTCGGGCGTCGCGACCGACTGCTGGAGCCAATCCTGATCGAGCTGTTCCGGCGTTACCGAGCCGTCGGTGGTGAAATCGCTGAGGTGCAGGATGAAGCGGCCGCGCAGCCCGTCGCCCTCGGCATAGAGGGTGAAGAACTCCATCCAGCTGGCATTGACCCGCACCAGCGGCTTGTCGGAGGTGGACGGCAGGCAGGAGACCGACCACCAGTAGCGCTCGGTCCGGCGCGGCATGGGCAGGCAATCACGGCCATAGATGCCCAGCAGTTTGAACAGAGCCGCCGCCTGCGGACGCGCCGAGAGCTTCTGATAGCGCGCCAGGTATTTGAAGCGGAGTTCGACCGATTCCGGGCGCTCGTCGGCATCTTCGAGCCCTGCCCCGCTCTCCAGCCAGCCCTGTTGCTGCTCGAGACTGAGCAGCTTACGGAACCCGCTGGTCTCGCTGGCCTTGCGTTTCGCTGGTGCCATTCTCGCCTCCGTTAACCAGAATAGACAGACCTGTCTGTTTACGTCAAGGCGCCTACCAGCTGTCGGGCCTGAGTTCGCGCAGCTGCCGCGCCGCCTCGAGCAGTTGCCGGCAATCTGGCCAGGTGGTGTCGGGATTGATGACGCTGACCCAGCGCATCCGGCCATAGAGCGGGTGCGGGAACAGCGTGTCCAGCGCCTGATAGTCGAAGCTGGCGGCCTCGAGCTCCCGCCGGCTGGTGATGGCGGGAAACAGCGCGCCGAAGCTCGCCTTGTCGGTGGGCATGTTGAGCCGGAACACCCCATCGCGATCGAGCCGCGAGGCGCTGTCATAGGCATCGTCATGGGTGACGATAGTGGCGAACGGGAACTTCTGCCCTGCCCCGGAAAAGGAGAAGTAATCAGGCGATGTCTCGTGCACCGTCACGCCCTCGAAGCCGAGCAGGAAGGCGCGGATTTCGGCAATGCTGGCCATGTCATGTCCTCTGGTAACCAAATTTGGCTACTGGCTATCGACTTTGGCCAAATTTGTCTACCCTCGGGAATCACGAGGTGAAGATGAACGTCACGCGATTGCTGGTGCTCGGCGCCATCCGGGCCAAGGGCGGCGCCCATGGCTATGCTATCAGGCAGACGCTCGACGACTGGCAGGTCCAAACCTGGACCAGGCTGCGTTCGGGCTCGGTCTACCATGCGCTGACCCAGCTGGAAAAAGAGGGGCTACTCGCTGTCGCGGCCGAGGCCGCCGGCAATCGCGGCCCCGACAAGACGCTGTTCGTGACCACTCCCGCGGGTGAAGCCGAGTTCTTCGCGCTGCTGCGCGAGGCGCTCGGCAGCTTCGACCTGATCGAACTGAGTGCCGGCCTGGCATTGGTCGACGCCCTGCCCGCGGCGGAGGGTCGCGAACGGCTGGCGGCAACGGCGCAGCGCCTGCGCGAGAACGTGGCGCGGCTCGCGGCGATTGCTGCGGTGCCGGCGGGATCGGGAACGCCGCGAACGCAGGATCTGCTGGCGCTGTGGAGCGCCAACCTCGCGGCGTCGGCGGCGGTGCTGGAGCGGATTGCGCGGGAGTGAGTTGCAGCGTGTCTGGCGGTGCCGTCTAGAGCACGTATTCCCCGCCCTGCACCGCTCTCTCGACCCGGCCCACCACCTCCCCCGGCGATAGTCCCGTGACATCGAGGGCGTGCCGCTCGAACTCGCCGAGGTCGGCGAACTGCGCATGGAGCGCGGCCACCACGGCAGGGTCGCTCAGTGTGTCGCCGCCGCGCTGCCGGCAGCGGGCGATGGCGTCGTCGAGCGCAGTGCGCAGCACCACGTAGTGGGTGGGCACGCCGAGGCCGGTGAACGCCTCGACGAACCAGGGCCCGATGACCCCATCGACAAGGGTGAAGAAGTCGCCCATCGCGTAGCGTTCGGCCGCCGCCGCTGCGACCGCCATCACTGTCCGGTTCTGCGCCCCGGCTTCCGGCAGCCATGGCTCGATATGGCCATGCCGGATGAAGCCCCAGAAATCATCGGTGTGGAGATGCACCTTGCGGCTACCCCCCTGGGCCGCCACCGCGGCGGCAACGGTCGATTTCCCCGAGCCGGGCGAGCCCGACAGGATAAGGATTTGTCCGTGTTCGAACGCCATGCTTTCTCCCCAACCCGGCTCGTGCCGTGCTGTCTCACGTTTCCTGGGGTCTGGCGAGACCTTGCCTCGTTAGTCGAATCGATTGGCCGCCGGTGGGTCGCTGGCGGGAAAGGACTCGTCGGAAGCCTCGTCGAGCGGTGTCCAGGGGCGCATGGTCCGGTCGCGCATCGCTTCGGGGCCGGCGGCGCGCACCTGCAGGTCGCTCTCGCGCGTGCCGACGGCCTTGCCGTCGCGAAAGGCGGCCTTGGGTTTCTTGGGCGGGGGAGGAGGATTGAGCTGCATGGCTGGCCTCTGCGGTTGCACAAATCCAATGGCCGGCGGCGCAAAAGGTTGCCGCCGCGGCAGTGCAGACGACAGATGACTTACTGTTGTCACCAATCGACGATCAACAGTCTGGTACCGGGAACATTTAGAGAATGGCCCGCGGAAATACCCTTTTCCGGCCAAGAACATTTCGCGAACCGCAATCGTTTGCGCGCGTATTACTGGATCGACGCAGTGCGGCGTCTTTCGCTGTAGGCCGGAGGCCGAAACTGCGGTAGCCATGCTGCCCGAGGAGGCGGGCGCGATGGACGATCTGCTGGTTAGCCAGGCAAGACTACAGGCTGAGGCCGATGCGCTTGTCGCCGCGCTCGACCTCACGGCAGAGCTCGAAAAGCTCGGCCCGGTCACCCGGGTCGGCAGTTCGGCGCTCGGCCTGATGGTGCGGCGCGATATCGACCTCACCGTCAGTTGCAGCAAGCTCGATGCGGCAACACTCGCCGCCTTCGCTGAGCTTGGCGCCCGGCTGATGCAGCGCACCGACCTGGTGGTGGGCGTCCGCTTCCGCAACGATGCCGGCAACTGGAACGCCGAGCCGGAGAAATATCCTGACGGGCTCTATCTCGGGCTGACGGTCCGCACGGCTGAAGGCGCCAGCTGGACCTTCGACATCTGGCTGGTCGACCAGCCCGAGCGCCAGCCCGACCTGGCGCATCTGCGCACGTTGCTGCCGCGGCTGACCGACGAGTCGCGCCGCAGCATCCTCGCCATCAAGCATGAACTGGCGAAAGGCGACGGCACCGAGCCGCGGCTCCCCAGCGCGCTGGTGTACGAGGCGGTGATGGACCACGGGGTGCCGGATCTGGCGGGGTTCGAGGCGTGGTATGCGGGGCGGGCGAGGTAACGCTACGAGGCGGCCTTGATCACTTCGGCCATCCGCGTGCGCCAATCGCCACCGCGCGCCTTGAAGCGCGCCACCACATCGGGGTCGAGCCGCAGGGTCACCGCCTCCTTGGCGTTCTCCAGCCGTGGCCGCCCGCGGCCTCGCTTGATTGCCTCCGCCAGAGCGGGAAACGCGTCGGCGAAGGGCTTCGCCTGAGCTATCTGCGTATCGGTGGCTTCGGGATTGTCCGGATCCGAAGCGATCATCCGCTGCACTTCGGCTTCTTCAGCGTCGGTGAGCAGGTGCCTGGATTTTGGCTTGCTCATATGAGGGTCCTTTCCTTTCGGCTGGCGGGTCGCATCGAGATAATCGACAACGCCTCCACACCCAGCGCGCGGAACACCACCGCAACGACGATCTGCCCGTCGAGTTCGCCTATCGCGAGCGCCCGATCGTCCTTGGCCGGAAGGATCATCGCCGCCTCGAAGAACTCGAGGGTGAGCGAAGCGAAATCCAGGCCGTGCTTGGCGATGTTGCTCTGGCGCTTCGGTTCATCGTAGGTGATCAGCACGATGAATATCCGTACACGCAAATGAGGACGCAATCAATATGCGTGTACGACAAATTGCAGCAAGATCGAACCCTGGCAGTAGCCGCAATGCCAACGTTCACCACAGCCACCACAACCCTGTGGCGAGCGCAAACCGTGTCGCTTGCACCCCCAACGCAATCACCCTAGCTTCAGGATCAAGGCAGCGGGCTTCGCCGCCTCTATGTGGGTCGACTGTGAGGGGACGCTTCGGCGGGTTGCCTCCGGGCCCACGGTGACGGGATTGCCGATAGGCGTTGCCCGGTTGCCGCGTGTTGTTTGCTCGTCTGGAAATTGCAGAGCGTGGGCCCAGCCGTTGGGTGGTTTTCCACCATTTGCTCCCCACACTCGGTGTCACCCCAGCGAAAGCTGGGGCCCATCTCACAGCCCGCGCCAGCCGATAGATGGGTCCCAGCTTTCGCTGGGATGACATCCGGTGGGTGGGGTGGCCTGGCGGTCGTTCCCCTCACCCGTCTCGGCCTTCGGCCGATCCACCCTCTCCCCGACGGGGAGAGGAACAAGCAGGCTGATAGAGACGGCCCCCTCCCATCCTCCCCCATAAAGGGGGAGGTGCTCCGCCGGTGTATTCGGCACGATCGAGCCACAGCCCCTCTTCTTCACCTCCCCCATTATGGGGGAGGCCGGGAGGGGGCCGTCTCTATCAGTCGGGATGCACCTAAACCGCGAGGAAGATCTCCATGCCTCGTGTCGGCAACAAGCCCAGCTCGAATGCGCCCAACGCGCCGAACGACACCCCGGCCACCACCCCCGCCGCCCCGTCGCTCACCCCGCTCGATTTCCTCCTCGCCATCATGCGCGACGAGACGGCGACGCGGAGCGAGCGGGTGGATGCGGCCAATAAGGCGGCGCCGTACCTGCATTCCAAGCACGCCACCGTCGACCATCGCTCATCCGATGGCAGCATGCGGCCAACCATTATCTTCGAGGGGATGCCGAAAGATGCCGAAGGGAGCAAGCAATAGGGCGAGACGCCCCGAGGCGTTGCGCGTGGCGCTGCACCCCAAGCAATGGGTGGCGTTCGGCTCGGCAGCGACCGAAATCCTTTATGGCGGCGCGGCCGGTGGCGGCAAATCGCACCTGATCCGCCAGGCGGCGATCAGTTGGTGTGCGGAGATCCCCGGGCTGCAGGTCTATCTGTTTCGCCGCATCCGCGAAGACCTGAGCAAGAACCACATGGAAGGCCCCGCGGGCTTTCGGGCGCTGCTGAGCGGCTGGGTGGAATGCGGCTTTGCGCAGATCGTCGAGGACGAGATCCGCTTCTGGAACGGCAGCAAGATCTATCTCTGCCACTGCAAGGACGAGAAGGACCGCTTCAAGTACCAGGGCGCCGAAATCCATGTGCTGCTGATCGACGAGCTCACCCATTTCACCGAGGTGATCTACCGGTTCCTGCGCAACCGCGTGCGGATGACCGGGATTACCGTGCCGGCGAAATACCAGGGGCGCTTCCCGCGCATCCTCTGTGGCGCCAACCCCGGCGGGGTCGGGCACCAGTTCGTCAAGGTGACCTTCATCTGCTCGACTTCATCGCTGGCCTCGAGACCAATCGGCCGGGCCAGGCCGGCTATGAAACCATCATCGGCTATCGCAACGAGAAGCCGGGCACACTGCCCAAACCGATCACCGCGATGACGCTCGAAGAGCTGCTGGCCGAGCAGAAGCGCTGGGTGAAGAACCTGCGCGCGCCGAGCGGCGCGGCCGGGCGCTACCAGATCATCCGGCCGACGCTGCTCAGCCTCATTGCCGAGCTCGGCATGCCGCTCTCGGCGACGTTCACGCCCGAGCTGCAGGATCACTTCGGCCTCGCGCTGCTCAAGCGCCGCGGCTGGAACCAGTTTGCCGCCGGCACCCTGTCGCCGCGCGATTTCGGCAACCGGCTGGCGCGCGAGTGGGCGAGTTTTCCGGTGCTGAGCCGGCAACAGGGGGCGCATCGCACCGTCGAGCGCGGCGAAAGCTACTATGCCGGCGACGGTATCAACGCTTCCCTCGCCCGCGCCTCGGAGGCCGAAGCCGTGCTGGCCAAGGTGCTGAATGCGCTCAACGCGCCCGCTCCAGCCCCGGCGCCAAGCCCCGAGCCCACCCCGCAACCGCCCAACCCGAAACCCGGCAAGCACTGGGGCTGGCCCGGCTGGGCCCTCATCACCGGCTTCGCGCTGCTCATCGCCTTCGCCGCCGCCGCATTCACCGTGAGGTTCTGATCATGAAAACCCTCTTCTCCTCCGTCGCCATAACCTGGTGGCTCCGGCGTCTGTGGGACTGGGGCGGCCAGTTCGCCGGCTGGCTCGGCGGCCTCCTCGCCCTCTATGGCCTGATGCCGGCCGACATGCAGCACACGCTCATCGCCATCCTCAGCGGCAGGTGGGGTGAGATCAGCCTCGCCTCGGCCGGCGGCTTTCTCATCTGGGCCATCACCCAGTGGCGCTCCTACGTAGCGACGGTGAAGCCGCAGATCGTCACCAAGGCCGGCCAGCGCGCGGAACTCCGTGAGCTGCCCGGCGGTACGGTCAACGCCGTCGAGGAATTCGCCAACACCGCCATCCTCAGGCGCGGCCAGACCCTCGTCGAAAAACTGCTCAACCTGGGGAGGTGGTGATGCCCTCCCCCAAGCTCGACCTCACCATCAACCTCGGCCACGTCATCACCTTCGGCGGCCTCCTGGTCACCATGGCCATCGGCTGGGCCACCTTCGACGGCCGCCTGCGCGCCGTGGAGCGGACGCTCGAAACCGCGACAGCGACGCTGGTGGAGCAGGTGCGGCAGGGGGCGGAGCTGTCCGCAGTGTCGGAGCGGGTGGATCGGCTGGAGCGGATGGCTGAGTCGCGGCCGTAGGAGGCGCAGTCGGGTACCCACTCCCGCCTGCGGGAGAGGGGGGACCGCCGTCAGGCGGTCGGACGGGGGTGCCCCACGTTCGAGCCGTCCCTACCCCTGCTGCCGCCCGCTCGATGGCAGCAGGGCCCCGCGCGCGGGGCTCCCCCCTCCACCAGCTTCGCTGGTCCCCCTCCCCCGCAAGCGGGAGAGGGTCGCCGACTGCGAGCACTGAGCTACTCCACCAGCTTCCCAAGCCTCACATAATCCACCTTCGACCGATGGCGCCGATCGAGCGGCATCGTGAGCTTCACGGCTCGTGCCCCGAACGCCTGCTCCGCCAGTTCGGTCCAGCGGCCCGGCGCCGGTTCCTCGCCTTCGAGCGCGATCACCATCGGCTCGCGCCCCGGCACCAGCGCCGCGCGCCGCACGCCGGGCAATTGGCGGGCCACCGTCTCGATTTCGAACGGGTAGTGCCCGGCCGCCGAGGCCGAGAGCCGGCCACGGAGCCAGAGTTTGCCTGCGGTGTCGAGCCGGCCGGCGTCGCCGGTGCGGTGCCAGATCTCGCCGTGGCGGTTGAGCTTGTTGTCGGCATCGCCGATGCCGTCGAGATAGCCCTGGTTGACGTGCGGGCCTGTAACGATGATCTCGTCGGCGATGAGCTCGAGCCGCACCGCCGGCACCGGGGTGCCGGCGAGGATGCCGCCCCCTGCCTCCATCTGCTGCCACTCGGCGGCGGTGATGGCGCCGACATGCTGGTGGGCGATCGGCTCGGCTTCGGTCGAGCCATAGACGGTGACGATATCGGTGCGCGGCAGCGCCTCGACCAGGCGCTTGAGCAGATCCGGGAATATCGGCCCGCCGCCGGTGAACAGCACATCGAGGGGTGCGCCGCCCGCGTCGGCAAGGTGTTCGGCGATCACCGGCGGCACCATCGCGCGAGTCACCCGATGCGCCGCAATGTGCCGTAGCAGCGCTGCGCCATCGGCCGCATCGTGCCGGGTGAGCCGCCAGTTGGGCAGCACCGAGGTGGTGCCGAGCGACAGGTTGGCGATGACAAACACCGGGAAGGCGACAAGATCGGTCTCGTCGTCGCGCCCGGGCACGATGAGATCATGGAGCGCCGCATTCTGCGCCGCGAGAAAGCCGTGGCTGCGGACGATCGCCTTGGGCCGGCCGGTGGAACCCGAGGTGAAGGAGAGCAGCGCCGGGTGCTCCGGCCCGACCACTTCGAGCGGATCGCCTTCAGCCACGCCGAAGCCGAGCCGCCGCGTGCCCCAGAGCTGCGGCACTAGGACCGGCAGCAGCCGATAGATGCCGCCCACCAGCACCGCCGCCGGCGCCGCGATCTCCACGGCGCGCCGCACCCCCGCAATCCCCATCGCCGGCTCGGGGAAGACGATCACCGCTCCCAGCCGCCACAGCGCGGCGATGGCGAGGTAAAGCTCGATGCCGATCGGCAGCGCCAGCAGCACCCGATCGCCGCGCATGACCCCCTGCTGCCGCAGCGAGGCGGCGAGCCGCCCGCTCCGCAGCGCCAGCTGGTCGTAGCTGATCGTCTCGCCGGCGCCGGTGACGATGGCCGGCCGCGGGCCGACGCTCGCGGCTTTGTCGAGAAAGCCGGCGATCAGGTTCATGGCGCGAGCCGGCGCCCCATCAGCGCGTAACGGCGGAACACCCGGGCGCTGTGCCGCTCGCTGCGCTGGCGCGAAACATTGTCCTCGTGCATCAGCGCGTGGATCACCTCGGTAAAGCCCAGCTCGAGGGCGCGCCGATGGTAGCTGTCGGCCAAGAGGTGCCCGACGCCGCGCAGACCGCTGGCATAGGTCTTGAGGATGGCGGTGGGCACCGCCGAGGCCCGATCCGGCATGCCGAACAGGAAGCCGACCAGCTGGCCGGCCGGGCCATGGGCGAACAGGATGTGACGCGGATCGAGCAGCGGCAGCAGCGGCCGGTAGAGCTCGAGGAAGGCCTCGCGGCTGATCGGCTTGAAGAAGCGGTTACCGGCAAAGGCCGAGCCCGACATATCGAACAGCTTGCCGATCAACAGCTCGGCCCCCTGCCCGTCCCACGCGGTGACGCTTACCCCGGCCATGTTGACCGGGGCCTCGCCGATGGTATCGCCGAGCCGGGCGCGCGACGACACATAGCTGGAGATCGGCGCGAAGCCGGCGGCAGTGAAAGCCGCATGATCGTAGGGGCCGCTCACCGGCTCGAGCGCAAAGGGTGGCGTGCCGTCGCTTTCGCTCACCAGCCGGTATTTGTGCCAGGTGTCGCCATCCATCGGCCCGATGAGCGCCTCGAAGCCTTCGCCCCTGAGCTCGGCGGCGGCACGCGCCAGCAACTCGACGCCGGCCGCGTGCGAGCCGAACGCCACGGCGCCGATGGCCGCGGTGCGCTTGTTCTCCCAGCTCGGCGCATCACGAAAAATGCTGGCCTTGGCGTCCTCGAACGCAATGAGCTGTGGCGCGATCATGAAACCATTCCCCTCACATAGAACACCAGCGGCACCAGCATCGCCCCAGCGAACAGCTTGGCGCTGCGACGCGTGGTGAAGAACTCCGGCCGCAAGGTGGCGAGCCCCGCCGGCACTGCCAAAGCGGCAACCACCCAGGGCCAATCTCCCGCAAACCATGGCGGGTGCCATGGGGTGTTGAGCACCGAGATCCAGGTGAACAGCCCGGCGATTGCCGCGCCGAGCGGCAACAGGGTGAGCCGCCACCAGCCGCGCGTCGCCAGCGCCGCAAAGCCCAGCGCCACTGCGGCAAAGCTAAGGTTGAACAGCGCCAGCACCGAGCGCCCGGCGAGCTCGCCGGCGATCAGCCAGAACAGCGCCACCACCGCGGCGACGGCGAGCAGATCGAGCTCGGGCCGCTGGCTGGTGCCCGGCCGCATGGCTCGCGCCCATACCTGGCCGACGATCACGAGGCCGGTGAGCAGCGCATTGTGCGGCGCCATCAGCGAGATCATCAGGAACAAAAGGATTGCATAGCCCCGCGCCGCACGCTGCGGCAGGCGCAATGCTTCCGCCACCAGCAGCATCAGCCCGAGGAACAACAGGAACCCGACCGCCACCACCACCAGCTCGGCCGAGCTGGCGCTCAGGTATTGCTGCAGCAGCAGGTGCGCGCCGATGGGGACGAACAGGTTATCGAGCCCGCGCCAGGAATCGGCCTCGACCAGGGCGCAGAAGGCGGCAACGAGGGCGGAGAGCACCACCACGTTGAGCCGCGGTGCATCGGTCAGGAGCAGCAGCGTCACCAGCGCCACCAGCCAGGTGACGACAAAGAACGCCACGACGCCTTCGAGGCTTTTCGAGCCGTCCTCCACGGCGAAGCGGCGCTTGCCATAGGTGGTGCCGACCAGCGCCGAAGCAGTATCGGAGAGGGTGATCACCAGCAGCGGCAGCACGTAGAGAATCGGCTCCCCCAGCCCGCGAAAAAAGGTGAAGGCGATGGCCAGCGCCAGGTAGATCTCGCCCCAGGACTCGCGCTTCACCTCATGCAGCACCCCGCCGACCGAGGCGAGCGCCGGGCTGCGCAGCGCCAGCATCAGGATAAGCGCTGCGCCGATCAGCAGGAACACCGGCAGCGCGTTTGAAAACAGCAGCGGGAAGAACAGCGCCGCCGTGCCGGTCGCCACATGCACGAGCTTGCGCTGCGTTTCCGGGCCGATGTGGTAGCGCCGGCCGAAATAGCGCACTCCACCCATCAGCGACAGCATGCCGACAATTACCGCGGCAATGAAGATGCCGTCGCGCCAGGTGAGGCTCACTGCACCGCCTCGACCACGAAATCGGAATAAAAGAACGCCTTGTCCGCCGCCTTGCCGGCGGCGATTTCCGGCTCGAGCCGGGTGACCCGCCCGGCATAGGCGGCGGGCACGCGGCGCGGCACCATCATGTTCCAGTAGACGAGGCGGGCCCCCGGATTGGCGGCCGCGAGGATCGAACCGTAGACCGTCTCGAACACTTCGGGGCTCATATACTCGAAGATATCGGAGAGGTTGAAGCCATCGGCCTTCTCGCCGCTGGCCACCAGCGTTTCGAGCGCCCCCTCGCGGATATCGAGCCGGTCGAGCCGCGCCCGGATGGTGTCGTAATGCTCGGCCCGCCAGGCGAGCGGCAGCGCTGCGCCGTGCCCCGGTTTCAGGATCCAGTGGAGGTACGGATTCTCGGCCGGGTCGAGATCGACCGCCGCATGCCGCAGCCGGCCGGCGACGTGCTCGGCGAGGCTGCCCTCGACATGCTCGAAGAATGCCGGATCGCGCCCGAGCCGACCCATCACGACGTTGGAAAAGAACAGCTTCAGCAACAGGTTCCAGCGCCAGTTGTTCCACTGCCGATCAAGGAACTGCGCCCGCGCCGCCTTCGGTTTCGAAACGAACACCTCGTCTATCGTCGCCCGGCTATGCACAATGGGCAGAAGATATTGCCGCAGAATCCGGAAGTAACGCTCGAACTTCCCGACCCCGCCCAGGCCGTATTGCAGCACTGCCTCGCGCCGCTCCGCCCAGAACGCCATGAGCTCGGCCGGCAGACCCGCGGCAGCCGCGTCGAACAGCGCGCCGCGCCGTTGCGACGGCCGCGAGCCCATCAGCTCGACAAAGCCCTGATGGTCGAGCGCCCGCCAGGCCGCGACCCGCATCCTCAGGCACGCGACCTGCGCCGGCGACAGATCGATGGTGATCACCCTGGCCGGGTCGAGCAGCAGCAGCCCCAGCGCATTGTCGCCGGCCGAGCAGATCGAGACGAGCACCTTGCCGCGCTGGTCGCCGAGGGCGGCGTTCAGCACATCTGCATCTTCCCAGAGCTGCGCATAGCGGATCTGGTCGAAGCGGGCGTGGCTCGCGATTTCGGCGCCGCTCATTCCACCCTCCGCACCTGGCCCGTCGCGCCATCCACCTCGATCATTTCACCATCGGCAATCCACTCCATCGCCCCCTTCAGCGCCACGACGCAGGGGATGCCGAGCTCGCGCGCCACTATCGCCGAATGCGACAGCGGGCTGCCGCGCTCGACGACGATCGCTGCGGCATTGGTGAACAGCGCAATCCAGCCCGGATCGGTATGGCGCGCCACGAGGATCTCGCCGCGCCTGAGGCTGCCGGTGCGCGGATCGCCGATCACCCGCGCCACGGCGCGCACCACGCCGGCGCTGCAGCCGACGCCACTGCGCTCGCGCGCCGCATCCCGCGCCCGTGGCGCCACGGGCGCGATGGCGCTGCCGACCGTCGCCACGGCGCCGCTGAGGCTCAGCCGCTCCGGCGGGTCGGGCCGCGTCGCCGCGGCGGCCATCTCGGCGCGCCGCAGCCGGGCCAGCGCTGCCAGATCGTGGCTCACCGCAAAGCCCTCGATGGCGCCCAGCACTTCGCTCACCGTCAGCATGAAGATGTCATCGGCCGTATCGAGCAGCCCGAGCGCATGGAACTGCACCCCGACGGCGCGGAACAGCCGCCGCCCGCGCCCGAAGATACGGGTTCGTTCGAAGCGCAGGTTCTCGCGGTCGCGCACCCGGCGCTTGGCGATGCCGAGCACCTGGGCGGCTATCGCGCGTCGCAGCGGCTGCCCCTTGAACAGTGCCTTGAGCGCCGCCGCCGGATCGACCCGTTCGACCGCGTGCCCCTCGCCGGCCGCCGCCGCGGCAGCGATCGCCCGGTAGAGCGGCGAGGGGTCGCGGTCGAGCGTCACGCTTTCGAGCTTCAGCTCCTCAGGGCAGCGATCGGCGAAGCGTTCGAGATAATCGCTCACCGCCTGCTGCAGCGCCGGGTGGCGGTCGAGCCCGCCGCCCTCCCCCGCCTCGAGTTCCGCCACCAGCGCCGGGTCGCCGCCAAGCAGCTTGCCCATGGCGCGGATGCGCTGCGCCGGTTCGGCCGAAACGATATCGCCCTGCCCGATCATGATGTCGGAATGTACCGCGAGGCCCGCCTCCCCGGCCCAGGCCTGCATGAGTTTCCGCGAACCGCCGAACATGATCATGCAGAGGAAATCGTTGACCAGCGGCGCGTCCCAGCGGTCGAGCAGGTCGGCCTCGATCCGCCGATACTCGGCGGCGAGCGCCGTCAGCGGCATCTGTTCGAGCACCGACGCCGGCTCGGCCAGGGCGGCCTGCAGCCGGGCATAAAAGCCGCGCTTGGTGCGGCTGAGCCCAAAACTCTCGCGCCCCAGCGCCCAGCCGACACGGGCGAGGCCGAACGTGCGCGCGAGCCGCGATTGCGGCGGTGGCGCCATGGCGGCGACGAGGTCCGCCGGCAGCGGCTCGCTCACCCCCATCATCAGTTCCATATTGGCGCTGTTGCTCGAAAACCCCGGCAGCAGCGCCAGCGCCCGGTACCAGTTGCCGAGGTTGTAGTAGACCCGGCCGTCGACCCGGCTCAGCAGGTTGTCGAACAAGGCCGCCTGGCTGCCGATGGTCGCAGCGTCGATCCCCACCAGCCGCATGAAGGCGCGATAGACCCGCGCATAGGCATATTGGGCGAAGCTGAAGGTCAGCGGCGACACCAGCCCGGGATAGCTCTCGACGATGTTGGAATTGTCGAGCACCACCGGCAGCGGGTCGGCAATCGGGCCCGGCCGCAATGCCGTGGTGATCGGCCGCGCCTGCAGCAGATAGAGCCGGCTGCCGGCAAAGGCCCATTCCAGATCCTGCGGCGCCCCGAACGCCGCTTCGGCGCCGAGCGCCAGGGCGCGGAGCGCGGTGAGATCGGCCTCGCTCAAGGTGCCCGGCTCCGGCCGCTCGAGCACGCCACCGGCTTTGCCGAGCACATAACGCTCGCCATCCTCCTCGCCGCCGACCAGCCGATCGGCCAGCCCGGCGATCGCCGAAACGATGATGCGGTCCCGCCGGCCGCTCACCGGATCGGCAGTGAACAGCACGCCGGCGCAGCGCGCATTGACCATCTGCTGCACCACCACGGCCGGGGCGCCGCCATCGGCGCCGAGCCGGCGCGAGCTGCGATATTCGGCAACGCTGGCCGCCGCGCCGCTCTCGAACACGTTTCGCGCGGCAGCGGGGACTTCGGCCGCCGGTACATTCAGCAGCGACAGGAACTGGCCGGCATGCGAAGCGGCGCCGCCATCCTCCTCGCGTGCCGATGAGCGAACCGCATAGGGGCCGGGGCCGACTTCGTCGAGCCGCGCCAGCAGCGCCGTGGCCGTTGCCGCCTCGCTTTCCGGCGAGCCGAAGGCTGCCGCCTCGACCACGAGGAAGGCCGGCACGTCGAAGCCGAGCCCGGCGAGCCGCATCAACGTTGCGCCCTTGCCGCCTACCACGGCGGGCCCCGCGGCAACCTTCATGCTGTGGATGAACTGGTTCACGACAATGGCCCCGCAAGGCCGGCGAGCACATAGCAGACGAACACCCAGAGCCCCGCCGAGAGGTCGATCCGCTTTTGCCCCTTGAGGTCGGGCTGCCGGGCGAACCGAACGGCGAACCACAGCACCGGCAGCAGCGCCACGAGCCCCGCGCCCCAGATGATCGACCCTGCCCCGGCCAAGGTACCGATGCTGCCGACGAGCAGATAGGAGAGCATGCAGCAGCCGGCCCAGATGGCGACCGAGCGCTGCGGCCCATAGAGCGCCGAATAGGTTTCGACCCCCTGGCGCTCGCTTTCCGGCGCCCAGGTCTTGCGCCCGAATTCGAGCACGCACCCGTTGACGCAGCTCAGCACCACGAACACCCAGATCCCCGGCGGCGGCAGCGCCGTATTGGGCAGCCATTCGGCAGCCGTGATGTAGAAATCGATGAAGGCGAGTATCGCCATGTGCGAGACGAGATAGAGCAGCGGCCGCGCCTTCAACCAGGCTGGCACGAAGAACTCCGCCGTCATCAACCCCAGCCACAGCCAGGCCAGCACCAGCGGCACCAGCAGCAAAGGTGAAATGCCTAGGGTCAGGACAACCGAAAGCCCGGCCGTCGCGAGCCCCAGCCGCCGCAGCAGTTTGAGGCTCACCAGCCCGCGCGGCACCGGCCGTTCGGGGCGATAGCGGCTGTCGTCGTCGAAATCCTTGAACTCGTCGGCCACCCGCAGCTGGAACAGAAAACCGATCGCCACCAGCCACACCGCAACGAACACCCAGGCCGATGGCAGCGGCCGCGCCCCCAGATGCGCCGAGAGTATCAGGCCGGCGGCGGTGAACACCGCCAGCAGCACCGCGGTCTTGCCCAGCGGGAAACGCTCGGCCTGATAGATCCACAAGCGCTGTGGCAGGCTCAGCCCGGCCTCGACGGTGGGGCTCATCTCAGCCGCGCCAGCTTGTGGTGCGCCCGGGTGAACTGCCCGCCGGCAATCGCCGCGATGATCGAGATCTCGCCGCAAAGGCAGAGCGCCGCCACCACCTCAGCCAGGGCCGCGGCCTTGCCCGGGCCGGCGAGGCCGAGCAGCTCGAGCGCTGCCGATTGGCTGGGAAGCCCCGTGCCGCCACCGACCGAGCCGACCAGCACATTGGGCAATGTCACCGAAAAGAACATGCCGTTGTCGCGCGGTTCCATGCGGGTGAAGCCGACCGCCGATTCCGACACGCAGGCGGCATCCTGCCCGGTGGCGATGTAGAATGCGGCGAGCCCGTTGGCATAATGTGCCTGCGAGCCGAGCTGCCCGCTCAGCACCGCGCCAAGCGCCGCCACCCGGCCATAGGCGACCAGCGCCTCGGGGGTGACCCGCAGGGTGCGCGCCATCAGTTCATAGGGCAGCTCGACACTGGCCGAGACCTTCCGGCCGCGCCCGGCGAACATCCCCAGATACGAGGCCTTCTTGTCGCCCGAAAAGTTGCCCTCGATGAACGAGAAGCGTGGCTTGATCGGCGAGTGCGCGGCGATGAAGGCGCAGATCGCTTCGGTGGCGACCGTCACCATGTTCTGTCCGGCGGCATCGCCGGTCGAATAGCGGCAGATCAGGAACACCGTGTCGCTGTCCATGAACGGCTCGAGCGATTGCAGTTTGCCATGCCGCGTCGTCGCCTCGGCCACGGCGCGCAGCGCTTCGGCCTCTGCGGCAATCCAGCTGATGAAAGCGCCGCATTCATAGAGCCCGCTGAACACGAAGGCCGGGGTGCGCAGCACCCCCTCGCCCAGCATGCCGGCGCTTACCCCGCCGGCCATCGACACGATATCGGCGCCGCGCCCATAAGAAGCGACCAGCGCCGCCTCGGTGGTGGCGAGCGGCACATAATAGTCGCCGCTGGCATTGACCCCGTTGATCCTGAGCGGCCCGATCACCCCCACCGGCACCTTCACCGTACCGATGAAGTTCTCGATGTTGCGGCTATAGCCTTCGGCCGCCGCGAGGCTGGCGGCATCGCCCAGCCGCGCCTTGGCCGCCGGCGAGACGCCGGCCTCGATCAGGTGCGACCACACCGCCTCGGCCGATTGGGCATCACTGCTCTGGTGCATGCGCAGCCGTTTCGGCCGTCCGGCCGCTGCCGACGGCCGCAGCCGCGCCGCAAGATCGGTGTCGTTCGACTTGGCCCGCAGCAACTCGAGCATGTTCAGCACGCGTGCCGGCAATAGCGACGCCAAGTTTGCCCCCCAAGGGTTTTGCGCGACGGACAATGCGGAGCCAATACTGAAAGGCTCGTGAACACCCGCCGGCTGCAAGTCTGCCGCGCCCTCCAGCAGTTAACGCCAGGATTATGCGCGCTTCCAAATCGCGCCAAACCTCGGGCGCCGGCGATGACTTGCCGATGCGATTTGAGCGCGGCCTGGCCTCCGCCATATCTGCCACGCAGCGCACCCGCCGCTGCAGGGGCCCAGCAAGACAGTGCAATCGCTCGCTTGGCGCTTGAAATCGGTGGTTGCTTGCGGACATGCTCCACAGATGAACGCCGACGATCCAAGCCATTACCACGCCAGGCCCCCCGCCGGCATCGATGCCTCAGGCGCCTCCGAAGAAGGCGCCTCGGTCTACGAGCTGATCCGCGACGACATCATCTCGGGCCGCCTCAAGGCCAACGAGCGGCTCGTGGTCGCCGATCTCGCGGCGCGGCACGGCTCATCCTCCAACCCGGTGCGCGAGGCGCTGCAGCTGCTGCGCGGCCAGGGCTTTGTCACCATCCTGCCCAATCGCGGCGCGCGGGTTCGCACCATCGACCAGGATTTCGTGCGCGATACCTACGAGATCGGCGTGGCGCTCGAGCCGCGCTTCGTGCGCTGGTTCGTCGGCATGGCCACCCCGGCCGATATCGCCGGGCTCGAGCGCCTGCAGCAGGCGATGGAAGCCAACGATTTCGCCGATCCGGTACTGCACAGCGATCTCGACACCGAGTTCCACACCCTGATGTATGAGCGCCACTACAACCGGCTCGCCGCCGAAATCTGGTGGAAGAACCGCGAAGTGCTGCGCGCCGTCACCCGCAGCTACAGCTTCACCCTGGCCCGCCGCTCGCAGCTGATGCGCGAACACCGCGAGCTGATCCGCCTGATCAGGCAGGGCGACGCCGACGGAGCCGCCCTGCTGATCGAGCAGCACGTCGAAGGCGCCGGCCGCCACGTGCTGGAGCAACTGCGCGCCACGCGGGCGGCGGTCGCGAGCTGAGGGTTGATGACCTGGCGGGCCGGACCAGGTTTACACTACCCCAGCACCACGCCCGCCTGCTGCAGATCCGCTTTGATGGCGAGAATGCTGGTGCCCACGTTTACATAGGCCTCTTTGCGGCCCTGGTAGGTGACGTCCTTGGCAAAGGTCGAGCCGCGATGCAGCGCCACGACGTCCCAATTGTCGCTGAGCACGGGCGAGCCCGAAGAGCCACCCTCGGTGTCTGTGAAGTATCGCACGTCGGTGTCGGTGACGCCGGTTATCAGGTTGTTCCGTATGCCGTATTTCCGCGGCTCGCCGTTCGGGTGCTGGATCACATTGACCGGGATGGGCTCGAGCCCGACGACCTGCGCCAGTTGCGCGCTCGACAGCGGGAGTGCGGGGCGGCCCATGTCGTCGATGCGCACGATGGCGTAGTCGAGCGCCGCGTTGCGGGTGACGAGGTCAACCAGCTTGACGAGCGAGCCCTGCTGCTCGCGCCGCTCGTAGTCGAAGCGCACCGTGGTGCCCATCACCTGTTGCTTGAAATCATCGTCCGACGCGGCGGCTTCGCCGTCGTTCCTGGCATTGAACACATGGTTGTTGGTGATCAGCAATCCGGGAGCGATCACCCACCCGGTGCCGAGGTAAATCGTCTGCGTGCCCCTGGTGAGATGGGCCACTCCGCCATCGAAACGGGGCACCTCCAGTTTCGCCACCGAGCCCCCTGCCGCCACGGCGCGGGCCATGAACTCGGCCGACACCATGTCGTTGTGTCCGCCGATGATGCGTTCCTTGATCTCGGGAACCGCCGTCACCGTTGCATCTACCGGCGGGGCGCCCGAGGTGGTCTGGTCGATCCTCGCCAGCGCCGCCCGCACGGGAGCCATCGCCTCGAGAATCCCCGCGATATCGAGCGCATTGCGCAGGAACGTGCGCAGCGGCACCGAACCGTCGGCCAGCCGCTCGATCCGATTGAGAAAATCGAGATCGGCCCTGACCCCCAGCAAGGGTGGCAGGCCGCCCCCCGGCATCAGGCCAGCCAGAGCAGTGGGCAAGCCACGCAGCATCAGCTGCCGCGCCGCCGGAGCATATTGCGTGGCCGCGAGAATGGCATCGGCGACAGCGTTGGCGTCATCGAACGGCAGATGCTCGCTCATGCCACCGACTCCAGTGCACCACCCAGTTCAAAACTCTCGCGGTATTCGTCGAGGCCAGCCAGCCCTGCGGCGCGCAAGTCTGCCTCTTCCGCCGCCAGAATGGCCAGCGCCGCCTGCATGCCTGCGTCCGACGGCGACTGCGAGGCCGCCTCCAGCACCTGATCGAACAGCGACTGGCGGGCCTCGTCGCTGTCTGGCGCCGCGAGCGCTTGCCGATAGAGGCTCTGCCATTGCTCTTCGGCGGCATCGGCCAGCGCCGCGACCACCGCCGGCCAGGCCTTGGCCACCGTCGAAGGATCCTGCCTGAACCGCCAGAACAGGTCGCGCATGATGGCCGGCAGCAGCCGTCGCACCACGTCGGCATGTTCTGCACCCATGCGCACGCAGGCCAGCCGGATCAGCGGCCGCTCGCGGTCGACCTCCTCGAACGACACCTCGTTCAACCGTGTTGCGAGGTCGCCGCGGACGACGTCACGCTCTTCCCCCTCTGTCACCGCGACCAGTTCCGTCAGCGCCTGGATCCCCGGTAGGGCGCTGCTGAGCCGTCCCGCCAGCTCGACGAGGTCCCGGAGCAAGGCGCGCGCCGTGTCCTGTTCGCCAGTGAGCTGCGCCGCCTGGGCGCTCAGCCAGATGATCTCGGCCAGCCGCCCCAGGTTGTTCATCGGCCAGTCGCCGATCACCCTCTGGCCGAGCTCGAGGGCCCGCCGACACTCGTCCTGGTCCTCTTCGCCAAGGCTCATACGGGCTCGCATCTCGATGGCGAAGAGCGGGCTCTCCGGACTGCGCTCGGCGCGCTCCGCCAGCAAGTCGAGGACCTGCCTGGGATCGGAATAGCGCGCGGCCTCCAGCGCCCTGCGGCCGATCAGGCGTTCCCATGCCTGCACATCGGCGCGCGCATAGACGTCCGGCGTCAGCTCGATGCTCATATGTGAGGCCAGCCAGACCTTCTGCTCGTCCGGGATTTCTTCCACGGCCGAGCCGAGGTAACGCTCCACCCCATCCATCCAGCGCGGCTCGAGCTCTTCGACGGGTTCGCCCAGCATCATCAGGTGGTAAAGCTCTTCGGCGCGCTCGACTGGTCCGGCATCAGGCAGCGACTCGTAGTAATCTGCCGCTTCGCGGTGCAGCCGTTCGACCAGGGTTGGCTTATCCGCCGCCAGCAGCCTGAGCATTGGCGTCCGCACCTCCTCCCGGTAGCGCAGCGAAAGATCGTCATCGAGCCGCACCAGCGTGTGTTCGCGGCGAAGCTCCTCGAACAGCTGGTCTGCCCATTCCTCCTTGGGAACCGCACCGCTTTCGAGCGCGCAGACCGGCGCCAGCACCCTGAGGATCAGCTCCGCCGTTACCCGGCGCAGCGCCATCCCCGGATGGGCCAGTGCCCGCACCTGCGGGTCGTGAATGTGATTGAGGATCCGGCGGTAGAGCTGCCCGCGCACGATCTCGGGGGCGACATTCATGAGGAACGAGCGTTTTGGCCGCAGCCCCTCGAAGCCACTCGCTGTCAACGTCACATCTTCGGCAGCCCGCGCCGCGAGCTTCAGCGTAAGCGGACTGCGCCCCACCTGCCGGATGATGCCCTGTCGAACCGGCCGGTCCTTCACCCCGAGCCGCTCGAGCATCGTATCCGCATCGGCCTCGTTCAGATCCCCGAGCGGCAATGTATGCGGGGCGCGGCCACCGACGCTGAATGGCCGGGGTGGCGAGCGTCCGGAAATGATCACCCGCAGGGCGGGAAAACCGACCTGTATGCGGGTCAGCATGCGCCACAAGCCCTCGAGGTCCTCGTCGGTGCGAAACACCACTTCTTCGAACGTATCGAGGACCAGCACCACCGGGACCTGAGACGCGTCTTGCTGCAGGCCGGACCTGTCGGCCAGCGCGTGCAGCATTTCCGCAAAGCGGTCATAGAGCAGATCGTGTGCCCGCCCCGACCGCTCGAACCGCCCCTTCTGGCTCGGAACCGGTGCCGTTCGCGAATTGAGGTTGGCTCGCTCGTCGCGGTACTCGCCCACTGCCGCGCGAAAGGCGGCAAACGCCGCCTTCACCTTCGCATTCGCCGCCTTGCTGTCCTGCCCCGGCATCGCCTGGGCCTCGAGCTGTTCGCTCGCCACGCTCAGCAATGTCCATGGCTCTCGAACATCCAGCGTCTGCGTGTCGAACGGCAGGTAGGCGAATGGAAACCAGCCGAGCGCCGGAGCATTGACGTGCTCGATCAGGAAGTGACCGATCAGTGCCGTCTTGCCGACTCCGCCCGGGCCAACCAGCACCAGCGGCGCCACCGGGCCGCTGAACAGGAAGGAGCGCAGCCGGCTCCACACCGACGGCGAAACCACCCCGACATAGTCCCTGAGGGTCTGCAATTCGTTGTTTCGGCCCACAAAGCTGGCATCGACCAGATGTTCGAACAGCGCTACACTGGCTCGCCGGGCACGCGCGGCCTCCGTTGCAGCTCGCGATGGGAGCGGTCCGAGCCGCTCGATGCGCCAATCGTAGAGCTGCCCCAAGGCTTCCAGTTCCGAGTAGCTCAGCGCCTCGATATCGAGCCTGTCGTTCAGCCAGGCCTCGAACAAGCCTTGCACCACCGTCATCTCGCGATCGGGATTGCTTGCCAGGGCATCGCGGATCTGCTCCCGGTCGGCAAACGCGTCGAGCGCGGCGTTCCGTTGTTCGATGGAAAGACTGCGCAGCAGCCTGTTGATGTAGCCGACCGCCGACGCGGAAATCAGGCCGATCTCCGGCGGTGCCCCGGCGGGGCCGCCGCCCAGGGGATTGAGCCTGGCCGGGTCGAACACATGCAGCACCGCCGCGGCCGCGCGATACGGCGCAAGGCTGGGCGATACCTCGCCTGGTTGGATGGCAGGCGAGCGGGCCTGGCGCTTCTTCAGCGCCTCGATGACCGAGTTGGTGGTGAGATCCTGGTGCAGGCTGACACGTGCGGCGATGTCGCTCATTGTCCTGTCTCCGCCACCTCGATCAGGTCGGTCAGACGCTGGTTGAGCGTCGGCAAGTCGGTCACCGGGTCGCCAAGTCCATCGAGTACGGTCTTGGCAATTCCCGCCGGATCCACGGCGGCGCCCGAGCCGGCAAACAGCTGCGTCACGAAATCCGACACGTGGCCGGCGCTGATCCACGCCGTGGTGTCGGGGGTTATCTTGCCCGGCGTCACCGGTAGCGACGTGCGATCGAAATCCAGCAGGATCAGCCGAAAGCGCCGCTGCGGGATGCCGTTCATCAAGCGGCTGGCAAGTTGACCGATGAAGGCTTTCGTATCGGCCCTGAGCTCATCGGCGTTGAACCCGTCCAGCACGATCCACCACACAAACTGCGAGGAGTGGATGCCGGCATCGGTCACCCAGCTCACCAGTTCCTGGTACCAGCGGTCGAGATTGGTCACCTTGGGCGGTTCAAGACGCAGCTGACCGCCCATTCCCGCCACCAGGTCGCGCGCCAGCTCCGCCGGCCCGACTGCCGCCCCCTGCGCCTTGCCGAGGTGCACCACGCAGGGCGCGATAGTGTTGGCATGGGCCTGCACCACGTGGCTGATGAACTCCGCCGTATAGGACTTGCCTTGCTGCTCTGCGCCGGTGACCACGACGATCGGCGAAGTCGGCAGCGGCGCCAGCAGCGCCCGCAACGCCTGGCGCAGCCGACGGCGTTCGAGGAACGGCGCCTTCCACGCCAGCACGCTGTCGGCAAAGGTGTCTGGAGGCGGCACATTGGTGGCAAAGCTCGCCGTTATTCGTGCGATCACCGCGGGGATCCGCGGCTCGATGATGGCGACCACCTGGATGAGCCGGACGATCGCCGGCGGCGCCAGGCGATTGCCGTCTGCAATGCAGAGGTTCATCGCCTGCCGTACGATCGTCGCAGGCTCACCCGAAGCAATACCGGCCGCGATGGCAATGTCGTTGATTGGACCGGTAATGGCGATGCGCGGTTCGGCCACGCTGGCCGCCAGGTTCACCAGTGCTGCATAGATGAAGGCGTCTTCATCCGGGCTTAGGGCCATCGTTGATCTCCCCCGAGAGCTGGATCGTCACCTCAATGCTGGCCGCCCCGCCGGCCTCGACCGCGACCTCGTGTTCCCGCCAGGCCTCGCCGGCGCGCACTCCGATGCGATACCGCCCCGGGGCGGGCGCACCGAGCACGAACCGGCCATCCGTGCCGGTGAGCCCGGCGACGTCAGGCACCGCGACCGGAGCCTGGGTGAACATCACGCTCGCCCCTGCTACGGGTCTTCCCGCCGAGTTGACGACGCTGACCACGAGCGCACTCACTTCTTCCAGTTGCTGAGATTGGCAAACACCTGCGACGAGATCCGGGTGCCCGAATTGGTGGTCGGCCCGCCATAGGCGTGCACGGCGATGGCGAGGCGCTTGCCGTTGCGGATGATGTAGACGGCCGCCCCGCTCTGCCCGCCCGCGGTATCGATATCGTAATGGACTTTGCTCGCCGTGACCGAGGCGATGGCCTTCCTGTCATACCAGAGCTGGCCGCTCGGCTTGTCGCCCGGATAGCCGGTGACATTGGCGACCTGGCCGTTCAGCGCCGCATCCGGCAGGCTGGCAAAGCCAAGCGTGCCAACCGTCGCGCCGGCGGGCGTCGGCAGGATGATGGCGCCATAGTCGTAGTTCTCGTCACCGGCGCCGGCCCAGCCTTGAACGGTCCAGAACTCGGTGCTGGTGACCGAGCCGAACGGCAGTTGCGCCCCATTACGCCCCGGCATCACCTGGATGCTCTTGACCCACCCATCCCGACCGGAGACCTGGGAGTTCTTGATGTAGACGCAATGCGCGGCAGTCGCGAGGGTGCGTGGGCTGATGAACCACGCCGTGCCGATCCACTGCGATCCATCCCGGGCGGTGATCAATAGCGAGGCATTCACCCGATAGGGATAGGCCGAGGTTTGGTGGATCTGTTTCCGGTTGTCCGGCCCGTGCACCGTTTCGAGCACGGCCTGCGGATCAGGGAACGACGCCATGCCTATGTCCGGTAATTGCGCGTCAGGCGCCTTGATCGTATCGGCGCCCAGTACGGCGCTCTCGAGGACTTCCGCCTGCACCGCCTCCACGCCATCAACCGGCTCCAGCACGTCGCTCAAGGTGCCGGGCGTCGGCTGCGAAATCTCCTCCCCCATCGCAGGCTCTGCGTCCTGCACGAGATTGCTGATCGGCGTGTGTGGCCCCGATGGCATTGCCGGCATTCGCATTCCCCTCTGCTACGGTTGAATATCCCTGACGTTCTCCGTTACTCAACGACCGAAGATTCCGGCGCTCGGCAAGAAACGGTCGATCTCGTCATTGCCGCTATGCGATGCGCGACGGACAACATGCTGCGTGCCGCAGGTGTTTGAGTGCCGCCGACTGGTTAGGGTGTGCATCGCAACCGACAATGCCAGGATCCAGCATTGCACAGTATTCGAAAATTCTCAACTGGATGAATAGTAGCGCCAATAGCGGCGCGCCAAAACCTCATGTACTATACAAGGCAATGGGTTAGCTCGACTGCGCCAGCATTCCCGCGGGTCTCCGGATCTTGTTGCTCGATATTGATTTTGCGATCGCCTGCGAGCAAAGAATAGACCGCCCTCCGGCAAGTCCTTCGACAGGTGACGAGATCCAGCATGGCGCTTGAAAAGGTCGTTGCCGGCGATGCCTCAGTTACCGATCCCTCGCGCACCTGGGCAACGATGTCGCCGCGCGTTTGCCGCATCGAAGCCCCGCGAGGCAAAAGCCTCGGCACCGGCTTTCTGGTGGGTCCGGACCTCGTGATGACCAACCAGCACGTCATCGACGAGATCGGTGATCCGAAGGTCACTGTTTTCAGGTTCGACTTTCAGGTCGATGACGAACAACGCATCAACATCTCGCGCGAGTATTCCCTCGCGGCCAACGGCTGGTCGCTCGCGCAGTCTCCGCCAAGTGATCTCGACAGGAGGTCGAACTCCGCGCTCGATCCGGGCCTGGGGCATCTCGACTATGCGCTGGTGCGGCTTTCAGCCGACGCCGCCTACGATCAGGTTGGCGGCTCGGCGAATGCTCCCCGCCTCAGGGGCTGGATCAACATGCCTGCCTCGGATGTCGCTCCCAAGATCGGCGGCGCCCTTACGCTGCTGGGGCATCCGGTCGGCGCGCCGCTACGCGAAGAGCGAAGCAGCAAGTCGATCGTTTCGATGACGCCGAGCGGCGCCCGCTTGCGGCATCTGACCCGCTCCTTCCCCGGATCGTCCGGCTCGCCGTGCTTCGATGACCACTGGACCCTGATCGCCATCCACCATGCCGGCGACCCGGCGCGCGAACCGACCTACAATTCCGCCATTCCGGCCAAGGCGATTGTCGCGGACCTCGCCGCAAAGAGCCTCTCCTTGCCGGTCTATGTCAGCCAGCAATGGCCGCTGACGATCAGCTTGCCGAACCGCATCGACTTTCGTGGGCGCGCCGACCCTGGTACGACCAACTGGACCAAGGATGCCTTGATGGTGAGCCTGCTCCCCCTTGCCGTTTCCGGTTCCCGGCCGGCGAACCAGCAGGTCACGCTGCAGCGTTCCAGCCTGCGCCTGCCTCAGTTGCCACACGGCTCGGCCTTCCACTGGGGCTGGTTCGTTGATCTGGCCGATTTCGGCGAGGGGTGGCTCGGTCACGTGGCCGCGGCGAACCCCACGCCGATTTCGCACCAGGCGTCGCTGTCGAGGGAAACCATGTATCGCCCGCAGTCCGAGCGCGACTTCATGAGTTGGGGCGGCTTCGTCGAATTCGTTCGCCAGATGCCAGACCGCAAGCTGCTCGTGGAAGTCACGCACGCGTTCGACGTCGGCATCGTTCGCGACACCTACGAAATCGCCACCGACTCGGTGCGCGAACTGTTCGCCATCGGCGACAACAACGAACTGGGCTTCGTCAGATTTGTGCAACCAGACGTCATCGGCCGTGCCGGTGCCCTCGATGGGAGTTCGAAATGAATCTCAAGGCAATCGCCTGCATTGTCGGCATTCTACTGCTCGGCTGCACACCCGCACTAGCGGATGTCAAACCCTGTCCGAAGCCGATCCTTTCGGAATGCCCCAAGCCCGCCGGTATGCCCAATGAAGGTAGCACGATCGGCCTGATCCTGAATGACGACGCCAGCGACTACGCCGTGGCGTTGACCGCCGGCGCCGCCGAGTTCGCCGGCGAACACAAACTGGAACTAAGGCAAGTTGCTGGCAGTGCAGAAGTGCAGTCGGCAGGTATAGACGCCCTGATTGCTGACGGCGCCTTTGGCTTTGCCGTTCAGTCGTCCGAACTCGCGGCACTGGAGCCAGCCATCAAGAGGGCGCGCGATGCTGGTTTGGCGGTGGTCAGTCTCGACAGCATAATCCCCGACGAACTGTCCGGCCTCCCGCGCGTTGCCACCGATGATGCGCAGGCGGGCGCGCAGGCAGGCGACGAAATGGTCAAGGCGCTGGCCGGCAACCAAGGCAAGTGCATGGGCTTTGTCGGCTTCCTTGGCGCCGCCAACGCCCAGCAGCGCATCGCCGGCTTCAGGCAGGCGATCACAGGCAAAGGCATCGAGTTGGTCGATGTGCGCGGCGACGATGTCGATTTCACCAGAGCCCGCAGCAATGTCGACGACGTGCTGGTCGCCAATCCCGACATCAACTGCATGGTCGGGTTCTATTCCTACAACCCGCCCAGGATATTCGAGGCGTTGCGGGACGCCGGCAAACTCGGTCAGATCACCGTCGTTGCCTTCGACGAGGACCCGGTGACGCTCGGCGCGGTCAACGACGGCTCGTTCGCCTCCACCATCGTGCAGCAGCCCAACGAGATGGGCTATTGGTCCATGATGCTCATGGCCAGTCAGCGCTATGGGGACACGACGCATGCGCAGCCGCTTCCCGAGCTGATGGTACCCACGGTCGTGATGAACAAAGATAGTGCTCCGCGCTAGCGCTCGACCTCCATCGAGACCAATAATCGGTCGAAATTGACGGACCCTGGCGGCGGCGCTCGGCAACAGTTCGTGCCGCGTGAGGCCGGTTAATCGATCGATTGCTGTCGTCATATGCACTCGACAGCGTGCTACGCGGAAAATAGTATCCCATTATCACAACTCTACTTTGCGGCGGAGTGATCGTGGGCGCCTTGGAAGTCGGCGTGAATCCGTTGTCCCAGTTCCGGCCGGGAGACGATCTGGCACGGCGCGCCGAGGAGCGCGCCAGCTGGACCTGCGCCATTTCGATCGGCGACAAGGGCGGCGGAACCGGCCTGCTGGTCGGCCGCAACATGGTGCTTACCAACTACCACGTCATCGCGCCGCTGCTGCGCGATCCGCAGCTCGCCCGCGTCTCGAACTGCCGCTTCGATTTCGTGGAGGACCCTGAGACCGGCAAGGAGCTGGAGGGCATCCGGGTGCCCTTCGCGAAGCGCTGGGAGGGGCCATGGAGTCCGTTCAGCCGGCTCGATGAGACCGGCGCCGAAACCGGCTTCGAGCCTGATAAGCTGGATTTTGCCCTCATCTACCTGGCCGAGCCGATCGGCGAGGCGCCGGTGGCCCGCGGTTCGTACCAGCGCAGCTCGCGCGGCTGGCTGCCGCTGCCATCCGATCCGCCATTGCCGCGGGTCGGCTCGCCGCTCTTCATCTGGCAGCACCCGGCGGTGCCCGAGAGCATGATGACTAAGAAGCTCGTGGTGATGCCGCAGAAATGCGCTCCCGGCGCGGTGCTCGCGGTGCTCGATGCCGGCCTCAGGCTGCGCCACGATGTGAAGACGCTGCACGGCTCATCGGGCGCCGCCTGCTTTGATGCCAACTTCGACCTCGTGGCCCTGCATCACGCCGGCGATCCCAAGCTCGATGCCGACCGGATGGGCAAGTGGAACCAGGCGGTGCCGATCAGGGCCATCATCGCCTACCTGAAGCGCGAGCATTCCGACCTTATCGGCGTGCTGCCGCCGGCGCCGGTGCGCGTGCTGCCCGTCGCCCTGCCCAACGATCGGACCACCCAGCAGAGCGACATCATCGAGAAGCGGATCCGCGCCGCGACCATCCTGATGGATCGCGACAGCGACGAGGATGGCATCGCCTGGGCGCGCGACAGGCAGAACGGCCCGCCCGGCATCGTCCATGTCTTGGCCTGCCGCCACATCGACAGCCATCGCAACTTCCTCGAGCGCCTGGTGCGGCTGTCGCTGGCCGCGCAGGATGAAGGCCTCGAAGCACGGCAGACCCGCGAGCAGGCTTTCCTCAACGCCACCGCCGGCACCGTTTCGGGCGAGGCCTGGCAACGGATGAGCCTCACCTGGCCACCGGCCCGCGAGACGCCGGAGCGGGCCCTGCAGCTGATGCGCCGCGACCTCGAAGGCATCGCCAGATCACCGAGCCGCACCGCGGTCGACATCGCCATCGATGTGGCGAGCGCCAATCTCAACCGCGAAAAGCAGCTGGTGCCGGCGCTCGCCCAGTTCTGCGCCACGATTGCCAGCGCCGAGCGGATGCAGGTCTTCATCGTCTACTACGATCGCCAGGCGACGCCCGACAACGACAAGACGCGCGAGCGGCGCAAGGCCCTCACCCGGCTGTGGACGCCCGACCACCGGCCGCCCGGTGGCGGCGTCTGCCTGCTGCTCGACAATATCGACAGTTTCGACCTGGGCGGCTGGTGCCGGACGGTGCTGGGCCTGTGGCAGGGCGACGAGCAAAGCTTCATCGACGAGGTGGAGACGGTGTTCAGCAGCGGCAAGCTGCCCATGCTGGAAGCCGAGCGCGGCGTGACGCCGATCCTCAGGCGAAACATGACGGGATCGGCATAGGAGGCAAGCCATGTGGTTCGAGAGCTTTTCACGCAATGCCGGTGGCGCCGCCGACGGCCAGATCGTCGAGAACGGCCGGGTGGTGCCGGACAAGGGGCGCAACTACGTGTTCACCGACGAACTGGTCGCTGCGGTGGATGTTGCGGTCGGGCTCGGCCGGCCGCTGCTGGTGTCGGGGGAGCCGGGGTGCGGCAAGACCGAACTGGGCTATGCCGTCGCCCGCCGCATGGGCATTCCGCGCGTCCATTTCTTTTCGACCAAATCGAACTCTGAATCGCGCGACCTGTTTTACACCTACGACGCACTGAGCCGCTTCCGCGACGCCCAATCGCCCGTCGCGAGCGGCAAGCAGTCGCGCGATGCAGCCGACTATGTCGAGTTCCAGGCGCTTGGCCGCGCCATTCTCGACGCGCATGACAAGGCCGAAATCGCCCACCTGCTGCGTGGCCGCCGGGCCTATGCCCATGCCGGCCAGCCGGAGCGCTCGGTGGTGATCGTCGACGAGATCGACAAGGCGTCGCGGGACTTTCCCAACGACCTCTTGCGCGAAATCGAGGACCTGTCCTTTGCCGTGCCGGAGATGGGCAGCGGAGACGACGGGGCTGGCGGCAAGGCGCCCGAGACCCCGGGCAGCATCCCGGCGGCGAGGAAGCCCATCATCATCATCACCTCCAACGAGGAGCGCCAGCTTCCCGATGCGTTCCTGCGCCGGTGCGTGTTCCACGAGATCGCCTTCCCCAGCGACGACGTGCTGGGACGGATCATCGCCAGCGGCCTCGACCGGCGCTTGCCCAAAGCCGCCGGCGAGTTCTCGCTGCCTGAGCCGGAGCGGGCCTTGCTGACCTCGCTGCTCGGCAGTTTTCGCGCCCTGCCGCTCGACAAGCGTCCCGGCATTTCCGAACTCATCGATGCGGCGGCACTGTTGGCCTATCCGGCGGGCGACCCGCCGCCGCTCGCCGACCGGCTGCGCAGCACCGTGCCGGCGCTGGCCAAGCTGCGCAACGACCGGCTGGCGCTGTCGCAACTGATCGAAGCCAGACTGAAGCAGGGCCACTAACGAGGCGAGCATGTCCGGCGAGAGTTACAGGTTCGTGCCGACGGCCGGGGCGCTCAACGCCTTCTTCCGCCGCTATGAACAGGAGCGGCAGCGGAGCGGCATTGCCACCGGCCTCGCGCACGTCTCGCCCCAACAGCGCATCGATACCATCGTCACCATCCTCGGCCTCAACAGTGCTGGGGGATGGCGGCAGAACGCGGGTGAAACCGGCGGCGAGGTCTGGCTGCGCTATCTGACCCCCGTGCTGGCGGAAACCCGGGACTCGGCCGCTGCGCTTGCCGCGGCCATAGAAGGCGGCTTGCCTGGCCGGTTCGAGCCGGAGCTGCCGACCCAGCCGGGCCTGCCCCCGAAGCCGCACCCGCCACTCCCGCCATGGCAGCCCCTGCCGCCCGACCCGTGGTGGCAAACCCTGCCGCCGCTGGTGCTCGAATATGCCCGCACTGTGCTGCGTGACCCGCGGATCCTCGGCGCTGCGGCAGTGGTGCTTGTCGCCCTCGGCCTCGGCTTGTGGTTCGTCGGTCGCGACTCCGGCCCCATCGTCAGCGCGCCGCCGACCAACCCGGTGGTCAGCGTCGAGCCCAAGCGCGCCGACAGCGCCGTCGAGCCGATCGGCACCAGCCCCGGCCCCGACGATGCCCCGCTCGACGAGGCCGGACGCGGCTACCGCGCCGCGCTCCAGGTCACACTGGAAGCCGCCACCGAGCAGCAGGGCAGCATCACCCCGATCGAACTGGCCCGGGTCTATGCGGCGGAATCCGCCGTTATCGACGATCCCGGGCTGTTTCTCGCCGCCATGCTGAGGGATTGGCCGCTGCCGCCCGACCGGGCCATCCCGCGCGACCGCGATGGCGCCTATGCGCTGACCCGCTACGCCGCGACGTTCGACGCGCTCGAGCGGGGCGATCCCTATGCCGTCGACCGACCGGCGCTCGATCGCAATGCAACAGAAGACCAGACCCTCAGGGACGATGTCACCGCCTTCGGCATCGGCGACGACACGGCAACCGAGCCCGAGCCGCCAGCCGTCCAGCCGGCGCTCAGTTGGCCCGATTGGCTCAAATGGCTCGCCTTCCTGCCCATGCTCGGCGTCGCCGCCTGGGCCCGGCTGACGCAGTTGTCGGCCTTCCGGGCGCTGCTCACCAACCCCGAGGTCGGCGCTACCGGTATCGCCACCAGCCTGCCGGCCGAGACGCTGACGCTCACCGATCCGCGGCCGGCGCGCAAGCTCACCCGCCAGATTTCCTGGCGCGAGCCGGGCGCGGCCCGCCGCATCAACGCCGCTGCCAGCATCCGCTCCACCATCCGCAATGGCGGTTACCTGACGCTGGTACCGCGTTTGAGGCGCCGCACGTCCGATTTCCTGTTCCTCGTGCCGCGGCTGCGCGACAATGATCACGAGTACGAGCGAACCGCCCGGCTGATCGACAGCCTGCGCCGCGGCGGCCTCAGCATCACCGTCTATGATTACGCTCCCGATCCGCGCACGCTCACCCCCAGCGCCATCGGCCGGCCCAGGGCCGTCGCCGATACCGTGCTGGACCTGCGCGCCGTGCGCGAGCTGCATGCCGACGCGCGGCTGGTGCTGGTGACCGATGGGGCCGAGCTGGTGGATTATTTCACCAGCCGCCCCCTGCCCTTCGTGGCCGAGGAGCTCGCCGCCTGGCCGAGCCGCATGTTGCTCACCCCGGTCCCCATTGCCGAATGGGGTGAGCGGGAGATGAACCTCGGCGTGGCGTTGAACGCGCTGGTCGGCCGGGCCGGCCCCGAGAGCTTTGCCGACCTCGCCCTTGCCTTCGGCGAACATCCCAAAGCGCCGCCCGAGGCAAGCCGGCTGGAGCCCACCGACCTCGCCGAGGGAGCGGATCGGGCCAGCGTTGCGCGGGTCCTCTCCTGGGTCGATGCCGCCGAGCGCCTGCTGGGTGGCCGGGCTGCCGCCGCCGACAGGCCGCGCAGCATTCGGCTTGCTGACCCGATGCTGACCTCCGACGCGGAACCGCCCGACGATTTCCAGGCCGAGCTGGTGGACGGGTTGCGGTCATGGCTGGGGCCCCTCGGCTTTACCTGGCTGGCTGCCTGCGCCGCCTATCCACAACTCCGCTTTGCCATCACTGTCTATCTGGGGCTCCGTATCGTCGTGGAGCGGGGGCCGGTGCGCGAGCCGCTCTATACCGAGCCAGGGCTCGCCCAGCTCTCCCTGCTGCCCTGGTTCCGCGCCGGCCGGATGCCGCCCTGGCTGCGGCGCGCCCTGTTTGCGGCGCTGACCGCCCCGCAGCGCGTCCGTGTCCGCGCCGCCATCGACGACATGCTAACTGGCGCCGGTCACACCGACTTTGCCGACCTGCCCCACGAAGCGCAGCTGCCGATCTGGCGGCAAGCCGCGATGGGTGTCGAAATCCCCGCCGACGCGGTGATGGCCGACCTGTTGTTCCGCGATCGCGCCGAGGTCGATCCCGTCATCAGGGGTGGCGCCTTCTCGGCGATCTTCCGCGATGTGGCCGTGCGAGCCCAGCAACTGCGGCTGATGCTGCTCGGCGCCGGGCTGATCTGGTGCCTCATCGCCTTCTTGCTCGTCCCCGCCCCCGGCCCGGCGCCGCAGCCGATCGGCCACTGGCTGCCGCTGGTGCTCTATGTCGTTGCGACGGCAGTGATCGGCGGCGTGTGCGGTATCCTGTGGTTCTTCAGGCGGCCGCTTGCGACGGCAACGCAGCGGGAAGCGACGACATGACCGCGCCTGCTGACGCACCGTCCGACAAGGGGCCGAGCTGGGAGCTCGACTCCGAGGTCGAAGGCGCGAGGTCCAAGGCTGCCACAAAGGAGGCCGCCGGGAGCAAGCCCAAGCCGGAGCCTGACAGCAAGCCGGAGCCCCAACCTGCTTCCAGGGACAGCGCGCCCGAAACGAAGCCCGTCAAACCGAGCTGGCTCGAGGGTTTCAGCGCGGAACTGCGCACCCGCTATGCAGCGAGCCAGGAGGCAATCGCCGCCATCCCGCGGCCGGTGGCGTTGGCCACCGCGGCGATCCTCATCGTGCCGGCCGTGCTGGGGTTTGTTGCCGAGGCTTACATCGGCGGCGTGCAGCAGAAGCTGGGAATCGCCCTTGTCGGCCCCGACGGCGCCGCTGATCCGGTGACCGCACTGTGGTGGAGCAACCGCGACGACCAGTTCCTGGTGGTCGGCACCCAGTCCGGGGAGGCGGTGACGCTGGGGCCCCAGGGCAACGTGCGCGAGCGGCGCAATGTCGGCGCCCCCGTCGTCGACATCGAGGCCCTGGCGGGGGCGCTGCCGGTGCCGGTCACCCTCGCGCCCGACCAGTTGACGACAACGGCGAGCGGCTCGCTCGCCCAGGCCGTTGGTTTTGGCTCCGAAACCTGCCGCAGCGGCTTTGTCTGGCGCGAGGCCACGGTCGACGATCTGGTCTGCGTGCCGCCGGATGTGCGCGACCAGGCCCTGGCCGACCGCGCCGAGGCCGAAGCCGGGCGCAACGTCGCCGCCGGCTGCCCCGATGGTCTGGTGCCGCGCAACGCCAACCCCAACGACACCGCCTGCACCACCCCGCAAATTGCTGCGTCCATCCTCGAACAGAACCGGCGCCACGAGAGCCGGAAGCTCCTGCCCGCTCCGGCCCTTGCGGGAACGCGCCGCGTCCAGCTGCCGGTGGATGGTGGCCCGATAGTGGGCGAGCGCGGGCTGTTCGCGGTCGCCACCACCTCGATCATCGCGGGAGAGCGCACGACCTCAATCCCCCAATCGGATACCAGCACCAAGCAGGCCCTCGAGTTCGCGCCGCCCACCGACATCATCAGGCTGGCCCAATGGCCACTCGTCGGTACAGCGGTGCGATCGAGCGAGGTGGGCACGCTCGAGGATGTGCGGGTCCTGGCGCCGCACCCCGGAACCGACACGGTCTATGCCGGCGACGGCACCGGCGCCATTTACGCAATAGATGCCTCGGTGCAGATGTCGGGTACCAATCCCGAGGCGTACATCAGCAACCTTGGCAGCCTTCGCTCGCCGGCCACCGACATGGCAGTGGCGTCGAGACCCGCACAGGGTAACCCAAGTTTCGTGACCGCTGAGGAGAGAGGCACAATTGCAGCCTGGTGGCCCGAGCGCTTCCTTGCTGACAGTGTGCTGCTCGGCGGCAGCTCCTGGAACCGGAGCAACGCAACTGTCCTCTCCGACGAGAACAGTTCGACGACCGAGCCAACCGCGACGCGCCGGCAGATACGCGTCTTTCGGACCGTGCGAAACGGCGACGCAGTGACGATCAATAACGATGGAACGGTTGCCCTCGCGACTGCACCGACGGAGGGCAATGGTCCTGTTCCAGATGTGTCGGGCCTGGCAGCGCCATTCTCTTCCACGAGCGACGGCCGGTGGAGTTCCGGATATGACCCCGCGAGCGGCTCGATCGTCATCTTCGATGGCCTGTTTCGCACCGCCGTCCGCAGTATCGCAGTCGATGGCGGAGCGCCGACAAGGAGCGTTTTCAGCCCTTCAGGCGGCGCGTTGCTCATCATTCGCGCTGACGGAACGGCAATTCTCACGACGATGTTCGAAGGCGCGGATACCGAGCTCAGCCTCCCCGCCGGAGCCCGATACGCTGCCTTCAACCCATCGGGCACGCAGCTTGCGATCGGTCTCGACGATGGCTCCATTGCCCTCGTAAGAACCGAGGATCGGACCCTGCTGGAGATCGTCCTGCCGCCCGATGGCCTGGGTGGCGGGGAGCAAGCCATCAATGTGCTGGCGCCGGACGTTCGCTATTCCGGCGCCGGCCGCCAGCTCGTCCTGCTTAACCCCAATTTCCCCGACATCGCCACTTACGGCATTCGGCTTCGGCAGTTCTCCGATTGGCGGCCCATCGACACAGCGGAGGTCATCGGCACACAGCTCTCGGCTGACGGCAACCGCGTGGTGACCTCCCGCGACAATGGCACGCTGACGATATTTGACCGGCAAAGCGGCATCCAGCTCGGCTCCCTTGCGGTGCCGGGTGCAACAAGCTGGGCCCTGTCCCCTGACGCCGCGATCATCGCCGTGGCGGTGGGCATGGAAACTCTGGTGTTCGAAGAGCAGCCGGACCCTGCAGCCGACGCCCCGCCGCCGAAACTGGCGCAGCATGGCCTGAAACTCTCGGCTGACGGTTCGGTCCTGTTGGCCCGCGAGCAGGACGGCCGACTACACCTGTGGGACATCCGAGAGCAGGGAAATCCGCAGGTGATCACCGCCAACCTCGCCCCCGATCTCACCGCCGTCGCTGCCGAGCTGGCGCCCGATGGCAGCTTCGTCGTCGTCGCCGACAGCACCGGCGGCATCTACCTCATCGACGTCGACGGGCTCCGCCGCATTGGCATTGCCGGGCACGGCGCCATGGTGCAGCGCCTGCTTCTTTCGGCTGACGGCCGACTTCTGGCATCGGCCAGCATCGATGGCGTGGTGCAGATTACCGATCTCGAACGGGCCCGCCAGATTGGCGCCCTGCCTTTGGTGACGGCCCCGATCGGGCAGCGGGCTGCGCCGCTCGGACCAACCCTGTTGGCCGACGAACCCGACAGCCTCGATCCGTCGGTGCAGCAGTTTCTCGAGGCCGCCGGCTATGGGCCGGTGCCGACCGACGGGGTACTCGGCCTCGCCACCCGCGCCGCAATTGCCCGCTGGCAGCGCGACAACGGACGACCACCGACCGGGCTGCCCGACGCAGCGCTGCTCAACGAGGCGACGCCGCCGGCCCAGAGCGCGAACTAGCTTACCGACTTCGACGAGGACGACAGACTGCCAGGCAAGAACCTCAGGGAGACGATCATGGACGACCTCGATTACTTCGTATTGAGCCTCAAGGCTGATTCCGGTCTGCGCGGACGAAGCGGCGGTATCACCAGCCTGCGTGAAAAGGCGGCGGCGCCGCTGGAATTCGATGAGTTCGGCGGCGTGCTGGGAGGCGCGCTCGAATCCGCTGTAGCCGAGGAGCCGCTGGCAGGGGCGCTGGCGCTGGAATCGACCAGGTTCAGCGAAGCCGAGGCGCAGGACGCCAAGCGCGACCCCGACAGCCTGGTGGTCCCGGTGATGCCGGTAGAGCTGATCGAGCCGCTATCGGCCGAGGACGGCGGCATCGACGCTGCGGCCGATCCGCTGGCGGCGGCGAGCGCCGCGAAGGCTTCGTGGGGCGTTGCCGGTGTCGGCGCGGATGTTTCCGGCATGACCGGGCAAGGCGTGACTGTGGCAGTGCTCGATACCGGCATCGACGCCGCCCATCCCGCCTTTGCTGGCGTCAATATCGTCGGCCAGGATTTCACCGGCGGCGGCAGCTTCGCTGACAAGCATGGCCACGGCACCCACTGCGCCGGCACGATCTTCGGTCGCGATGTCAACGGCGTACGGATTGGTGTCGCCCGCGGCGTCACCAATGCAGTGATCGGCAAGGTGCTCGACGACAGTGGGCGCGGTTCCACCGCCGCCGTGCTCAAGGCCCTGCACTGGGCCGGCGGCCAGGGCGCCAATGTGGTGTCGATGTCGCTCGGCTTCGATTTTCCCGGCATGCAGCAACAGCTGCAGCAGGCCGGGCGGCCGCCCAAGCTCGCGACCTCGATCGCCTTGAAGGCCTATCGCGAAAACCTCGCCATGTTCGACGCGCTGCTGACCTTCCTGATGCTGGAAAACCCGGCCAGCCCAGGCATGGTGGTGGTGGCTGCCTCCGGCAACGAGAGCATGCGGCAGGTCGACCCCAACTTCGTCATCGACACCAGCCTGCCCGCCGCGGCGTCCAAGGACATCATCTCGGTAGGCGCCGTCTCGCAGGCGGCGGGCGGCCTGTTCGATATTGCCAACTTCTCCAACACCAACCCGGTGCTCTGCGCCCCCGGCGTCGGCATCGTCTCGGCCAAGCCGGGCGGCGGGCTGGTATCGATGAACGGCACCAGCATGGCCTGCCCGCATGTGGCAGGGCTCGCTGCGCTCTGGTGGCAATGGCTGCCGGCCAACCTGGTGACGGCCACCGGCTCCAACGTGCGGGCGAGGATCAGGGCCACCGCACGATCCGGCGGCTTCACGCCCCGAGTCACTTTCGCCGACCGCGGCAGCGGCATCGCCACGGCGCCGTGAGTACCGATGCCTCAGTAGGCTTCCCTCTCCCGCTGCGGGGGAGGGCACTCGCGTATGACTTTTGTGCACCGGCCTCTCAGTGCTCCTCCACCGCGTAGCGGGGGAGGGGGACCAGCGAAGCTGGTGGAGGGGGCGGCCACACAAACCGGCGCATCCTGCCGCCCCCTCCACCGCCTTCGGCGGTCCCCCTCCCCCGTTTCACGGTGGAGGAGCACTGAGAGGCCGGTGCGAATAAGCCATAGCCCATAGCCGCGCCTTTGCGGGGAGAGGGCGCGCCGACTGCTGATACCGCGCCCTAGATCCCCAACGCTCCGAACACCTGCCAGCCCAGCGCTGCATCCATATCGGGGGTGTAGATACCGTCCGAGCCTTGCGCTCCGGCAATGCCGGCCTGGGCCCGGTGCAGCGTTTCGGTGCTGAGCGGGCCCATGGCGCCATCGGGATCGGCAAGGTTGAGTTTGGCCTGCAAGCGCTTGGCCGCCTCGCTGCTCGAGCCGAAACGAATCCGCCGCAACCGGCGGGCCGCGATGGGGTCGGCGGCGAGCCCATCGGCTCGCAGCCGCGACGCGATGCGCGCCTCCGCCCCGGTGAGCAGCATATAGAGATAGCGCTTGCCCGGCTCGCCATCGGTATCGGTGAGCCCCGCAGCCTTGCGGAATGCCGCCCAGGGCCCCGAATGCACGCCCTCCTTGAAGGTGCCCGTCACGGTCTGGCAGCCGAGCGAACTGAACCCTGAGCCATTGCTGAAAAACGCCGGATGGATGTTGTCGCCCGGCGCACAGCGATCGACGACGTCGGTCTTCTGATAGCTGAGATCATCCTTCGAGCGGCGCACCACCACCACCCGCTTGGACATATCCGGGTTGCGCAACAGGAAGCACCCCGGCGTGGTGCGCGAGGTGATGTGCGGGCCGCAGACATAGTGGTAGAGCCCGGTTGCGAGGAGGTTCCCCGCCGAGCCATCGGCCTTGAACTTGGCCACGGCAGCCTGGTTCGGCACGGTCGAGCCGGGGAATACCGATACCTTGCCCTCGCGCCGGTGCCACACCCCGATGGTGCAGCGCGGCACCACATGGTCGGGACGCTGATCCATCAGCACGACGCCACCGCTCGTATGGTCCTTCACCACCCCTGCCCCGCGCAACCCGAACAGGATCGGCGTGTCCTCGCCGAGCACCCCGACATCGAAATCGTTGAGCCGGGCGAGCAGCGCCAGATCGTCGGCGGTCAGTTCGAACGGCACCCCCTGGTCGAGGCTCCCCAGATGCGCATAGTCGGGCTGCACGGCATCGGCTGCCCAGCTGGCGCCGGCGGCGGCGACCCCGATCATGAAGCCTTCTGCGGCGGCTGCCGCCAGTTCGTCCTCGCCCGTCTCGGTCCAGAAGTCTTCGTCGGTCTTGCCCGTGGTGCTCTCGGCCTCGGGCGGCAGCGCGGCTTCCGCCGCCGCAACGCCGGCCTCGAGGATCGACATTTCGGCGCTGACCTCAGGGCCCGCCGCCAATCCGGCGAGGAACAGCGCCGCTTCGTCGTTGCGGCGCCGCTTCATGCCACCCTCGATCTGCGTCCCCTCCCAGACCCGGATCATGTCTTTGAGCAGCACCGGGATCCTGGCAAAATCCTGGCCCTGCATGGCCTTCTTGATCTCGCGCATCTCGAAGTAGCGGTCCTTCGGGTTCGCGGGGTTGACCGGCTTGGAGTAGGAGGCGCCGCGATTGAAGGTCAGAGACACCAGTGCGCCGAAGCAATCGCCGCTCAGCCGATCGGTGTTGGGCAGCGCGTTCTGGGTCAGCAGCGCGAACTTGGGCAGGGTCTGTGCCTCGAACTCGATCTGCGACACCTCCCACGAGACGACGATATCGCGCACCGTCTGCAGCAGCGCCTGGAGCTTTGCGGGCGAATCCTTGCCGCTGTGAAAGCCCACGCAGGCCGCGAGCGCGCTGCGCTGGCTCGCCGAGAGCCCGGCGATCAGCGTGGCCCAGTCCCGCTCGTACTCACCGAGGCTGACATAGCCCAGGTCATAGCCGAACCCGATGGTGATGCCGGACGAACCCTTGGGCCAGATCGGCCGCTGCTTGATGACGTTGTCGTAGAACGCCCGGCCACCCGTCTCGTAGTCGACGATCATCTTGAACGCCGCGGCCGAAACACGCCTGGCCGCTTCAATTGCCGCCTGCGAGGGAGCCGCCGCCAGCACCGAAACCTCAGGCGTCGCTCCCAGTTCCTCGAGTTCCACCTCTTGCTGTTCACGATAGGCAAGAAGGGCTTCGAACGCCTCGGACTGTCCCTCCGAGGTGCCGAGCGCCGCTGCAGACATGGTGTCGTTCATCGCTTTTCTCCCGAAAGCGCCTTCAGGAAGAGTTGCCGACTTCTCCACCTCGAAAGCGAGATCAATCAAAGACTTAGAGCGCGTCACTGACGTAAGGAGGCGATGCAGTGGCGAAGCGTTCCGGCGACCGCTCCGATCTACATCTTCATCAATGTCGCGGGCGAAGAGGTAATCATCCGGTCAAACGATCGGCGTCAGCTGGCTCAACAGTCTAGATAGCCCCGATCCTGCCGCCAAGCAAACAATCCGACCGATCGCGCTGTCAATGACTTGCAACGATCAAGACGTAAAGCTAGATTGATTGCTCAGCGTTGCAAGCAACGTGACGTCGGCGTTATGCCAGAACCACCGATATCCAATTGTATTTGCGTCGCAGTTTAGTAAGTGGCGCCCAGGCTGCTTATCGTATCCGTACGAGGAGGGATGAAGTGCCGCAACTCCAGCCGACGGGACCCTTTCCAATTGACGGCGCCAGGATGCCGACCTGGATCATCCGTTTCGACGAGCGGGGACAGTGCACATCGCCAGCGACGGCCCGGGCGCTGCTCGATCACCTGAGGGCTGCGCCCTATTCCGATATCCTGTTGTTCTCGCATGGCTGGAACACCGACTTTTCGGGCGCGGTGGCCCTCTATCGCGATTTCCTCGCCGCCTTCGAGACGGTGCGCGCGGCCCACCCGGTGGCCGGGTTCAACCCCATCTTTGTCGGCATCACCTGGCCCAGCGCCTGGTTCGCCGAGGATCCCGGCCCCAAGCTCGAGAGCGTTGCCGTCGCTGCCGCCGATGTGGAGGGCAAGGTGCTGGCCGAGGTGGCTGCGCCGTTGGGAGACCCGGATCGGCAACGGCTCTACGAGCTTGCCAATGCCGGCGTGCTGAGCCGCGAACAGGCGCTCGACCTCGTGACGCTGCTCTTGCCGGCCATCGGTGGAACCGAGGACGAGGTCGATACCGCCACTGAAGTCGATGCCGAGGCGCTGCTTGCTGCTTCGAAACGGCTGGGCGCGCTGGGCGGCGGTAGCGCACCCAATTTCGATCCGGCGACCGGCCTGCCCGATGCCGAGGTGATGGGCGGCGATGGCGGGTTCGATCCGCGCGACATCATCAGGATGCTCTCGCTCTATCAGATGAAGGATCGCTCCGGCGCCGTCGGGGCGCGCGGCGTCAGCATCCTGTTGCGCCAGCTGCTCGGCGCCAGTGCCGCCAAGGTCCGGCTGCTCGGCCACTCGTTCGGCTGCAAGGTGATGCTGTCGGCCGTTTGCGTCGGCGCCCCTTTGAGCCGCCCGGTGACCTCGATGCTGTTGATGCAGCCGGCCTTGTCGCACCTTGCCATGGCGTTGAGCGTCCCCGGCCGCAACGGGCCCGGCGGCTATCGCTCGGCGCTGAGCGAGGTCTCTGGGCAGATCTTCACCACCTACAGCGCCAAGGATATGCCGCTGCATGACGTATTCCACCTGGCGCTGCGCCGCCGGCAGGATCTCGGCGAAGCCGAGATTGCCGCCGCGGGCGAGCCGCCCAGCCGCTATGCCGCCATGGGCGGTTACGGCCCGCGCGGCGCCGGCGAGCGGCTCTTGAGCCCGATCCCCGCTGCCGGGCACGCCTACCCCGACCTCAAGGGTATTAAGCTGGTGGCGCTCGATGGCTCCGCCGACCGGATCAACGGCCATGGCGACATCGCCACCGGCTACACCGCCTGGGCGCTGCATCGCCTCATCTCGGATGGAAACATGACACAGGATCTGAACACCATTCGCGCCGAGATTTCGGCGCTCGAACTGCCTGCAGAAACCGAACTCGAGGCCGGGGTCGCTGCCGAACTGCCGGCGGTACCGGATTACAAGCCGGGCGTACCGCAGGTGATCACCGTCGGCTCGCAGATCGCCGAGTTCTCCGAGAACGTGCCGGCGGACCTGCGCTCCACCATCGCCAACTGCATCCTCCTCGCGCAACTGGCGGCCGATCGCTGGGTCGCCACCCACCCCGATGCCGACGAGCTGAACTGGTACAACTGCTATGTCGCCGTGCTCAAGAAGTGCGGCTGGCTGATCGAGCGCAACGAGACCTCGCTGAAATCGGTATCCGGCGATGGCTTCAAGGTGCACCAGGAGATCATCAGCGTGCTGACCGCGGCACTCGGCGGCGCCGCCGCGGCCTCCATCATCCTCGGGGTGCTCAGCGGCCTCAAGAAGATGGACGAGAACCAGCCCTTCTTCACCATCTTCGACCGGGCCAGCCAGCGCGCCGAAGCGACACTGTTCCAGATCAGCTACGTCGATGGTGGCGCGGGCAAGCAACCCCGGCTCAACTTCGCCGCCTACCGCGTCGAAGCCTCGGCCACCGCCACCCAGATCCTGTTCTTCAGGCTCACCGGCACCAACGCCAAGCTGCGCAGCTCCTACGCCGACCTGTCGATCGATGAATCGATCCTGCGTGCGGTGCGCGACCAGATCTTCGCCAAGGTCGGCGACCGGATCACCGGCAGCATCACCTCGATCGAGATCTAGGGCCGGCGGCTGGCGGAGCCTGCAAGTTCACCTGCGCCTACTTTCGGGGCGGTTTGATCAGGCTCTCCGCCACGTCATCGATATCGGGCTTGCGGACCGGCAGGATCACGAACAGGCAGGTCAGCGCCAGGAAACCAGCTCCGATGCCGATCAGCAGGAAAACCCACAGACCCGACCCGTCCCGGTAGAATGCGTATTCGACATACCAGACCACGGCCACCAGCGATGCCACCGAGAAGGCCATCAGCGCCTTTGCATTGAGGCGCTTCGACTCGAAGATGAGCGCCACGCAGACGATGAGCACTAGGGGGACCGCAAGGCTCATGCCCACGGCATTGCCCTGTTCATCGGCGGAGCCGGGCAGATCAAACAGCGGCCAGATAGCCAGACCCGCTCCGCTGGCTCGTGAGTACCAGTCGGCCAGGAGGAGACCTAGGATCCCGTAGAGGCTGCCCAGGTAGTAGAGCAACCAGTACCCCGCATTGGCGTCTGCAAACCAGGCGCGAACCACCCGGTCAGCAACCAGGTAGAAGAAGCTCCCCGCCAGCGCAAAAGCGAGAGACCGAAGGACGGTCTGTTGCGCGGTGTTGGGTTCCGCGCTGAGAGATGGCAGCAGGCGCTCTGGCCAGTCGATCGCCACAATCGTTGTGCCGATAACGAGGAAGATGATCGCTGCATAGACAAAGGGCAGTGACAACCGGCGGCGCTCCATGTCGCGAGACATCTGCGCAATTTCGGTGACCTTCACCGTCGCGTCGAGCGGCAGGACGCTGCGGCGCACCACCAGGGGCAACGCCAGCGCGATTGGAATGAAGGCCAACAGATAGAGCCCAAGACTATAGAGCTGTTCAGGCCTCTCGTAAAAATACTTGATCCCGACAAAATCCAGCGACACGACGTAAATCGCCGAAAGAAGCACCGCGCCAACCACCGCGATGGTCATGGTCCGCGACTGCCCGGCGATCAGTATTGCCCAACCGAGCGCCGCCGCCAGCCCGAGCCAAATCTGCCAGTTGGCATAATGCGCGAAGCGCTCCACCACGCCGTGCGCAGCAGCATTTGGTGTCGGCAACTCAGTGCGACCAAACAGCGAGAATCCACGATTGAGGGAGAACGAAAGCGCGTTCGAGTTGATTTCGTAGAGCGTGTTGATAACCGCCAGCGGAATGGCCGAGACCGTCATGATCCCGAGGGCAAATGCCGACCTGTAGCGACCTCGCCACCGCATCAATGCCCAGACCAGTCCGGCGGCAAACGGAATAGAGAGACCGATAAGGACGCGCTGCGCGAGATCGGTGATCCGGTCGGCCCGGGCATGGTTTATGAGGAAGAGGCCGACGCCACTGACGAGCAATGCGCCGAACAGATAGAGGAGTGCGACGGAGAGATGGGTCAGCCGCGACTCTCCGACGGCCGAGCGTCCATGACGCAACAGCGGGTCGAAGGCGCGCCGCAGCCGGCCGAACTCCTGCAGCGTGATCTGGCCCTGCCGAAGCCAGCGCTGGATCTCGCGCATGGTCGAGCGCGCCCGCGTCTCCGTCATGTTGTCGTAAAGGCGGGGCCGTGCATCGACCTCCTGCTCATTCTTGATCCGCTCCAGATCCTCGGCGAGCTCCAGCGCGGTCTGATACCGGGCTTCCGGATCCTTCTCGATCGCTTTCAGGATCACTGCCTCGAGATCGGCGGGAAACTCGCGATCTATGATGCGCGGCAGGACCGGGTCGGCGTTCAGATGTGCGTCAAGGATCGCCTGCCGGCTCAGCAAATATGGCTTCAGGGCACGCCAGGCCGGCTCCTTGCTGGGTGGCGGCCGCGGTGTCGGCGGCAGGGCGAAGGGCGGCTCGCCGAGGAATATCTCGTACAGCAGGATGCCGAGGGAGTAGATATCGGCCTGCGGTGTCAGTAGCAGCGCGTCGGGGTCCGACGTCCGCTCACCCTCGTCGTCGATGAATTCGGGCGCGACATAGAGCGGCGTTCCCAGGGCGCCCCGGTTCGTTTCGGCTGCACCCCCGGGGGCCCAATCCAGCTGCCCGAAATCCAGCAGGACCGGCTGGTCGCCCTGACGTCTGACGATGATGTTCGACGGCTTCAGGTCGCCGTGCAGAACGTTGCGGGTGTGGGCATGGTGCAGCGACCGGGCAATGCTGATGGCGATCCTGAGCGCGCGGTCAAAGCTGCGCTCCTCGGCTATGGACCGATCCAGATCCTCCCCGTCGATCCAGTCCATGACGAAGTAGGGCAGCCCGGAATCCTGCACCTCCCGGATGTGCACGATACCCTCGTCCGTCGAATCCATCAGGGCCCGCGCCGGGGCGATGAACGCGTCGTTGAGCTTCTCGTTCGCTCCGATATCTTCGGTCAGCACCTTGATCGCGACGTGGTCGCCGTTCTTGTCGATGGCGCTGTACACAACCGAACTGCTCGAGCGGGTCAGCCGCTTGAGATCGGTAAAGCCTGCAACCACAAGCTGCCGCTGCGCGGGCATGGCAGCGGTGCCGCCTGAGGGAGCGCTTGGCGCCCTGACGCCTGGATCGGTTATTTCATAGATATCGGCGATGTCACCTTGCGACAGGGCATAGTCATCGAAATGCTCGATGCGCACCGCGTTCCCCGAGGGGGCCGCGAGTTGCACGCCCGCGAGGCTTTCATAGACATTCCGAGTGATCAGCACCTGCTGGTGCTCACCCATCTCGGCGATGGCGCGAACGAAGCGCAGGCGCCGGTCGGTCTCGTGCAACGGCTCCCTTTCTCCGAGTTGTGCCTGGGCCAGGGCAACCGATATGACCGGCGAATTGGCGCCCGCCGATGATGCGGCGGCCGACGCCTGGATCAGCAACGCGACTTCGGCGGCGGTAATGGGGGCGGCGATCCGGGCGAGAAACCCGTCGGAATAGTCTTCGAACTCCCGAACGGGTGTCCTCGAAGTGATGATGCTCTTCAGCGTCTCTGCGATCGGCGGTAAGGCAGCCTGATTGACGATGCGGCAGTAGAGCAGCGAATAGCCGACACTGCGAACATCGGCACGTCGCTCAACCAGCAATCGACTGGGCAGTTCGTAACCTCGAATGACCGGTGGCGGAGGAGACGGTGGATTCGGTGGCGGTACCACGGCTGTTTGCAGAGCCGTGAGGACCTGGTCGAAGGTGGAGACCGCCTCGGTATTGTCGAAGGCATGCTGGGCAACAATGTCGCGTAGCCGACCCAAATGCCCGCGGCCTGTCATCGTCTGAATGACCTCGGTATAGGCCTCGTCGATCTCGGTTCGGCTGGTGTAGTGCAGCAGGCCGGCCGTCTGATCGCCGACTTTCAGCGCCTGGTCCAGTTTCCGCGTTTGACTGAACAGCGTCCGCAGAACCCTCAGCAGCGCACCCAGTTCGTCCGGCCTAAGCTCGTGGCGGGTCATTGATGGCCAGCCTCTATCGCTTGGGCAATCTCAATAAGGGGGATGCCCTGGTTGTATCTGGGCCTGAGCGGTCCCTCGGGGTCGCCGGCATGATGCAGTGCAATGGGCATCATCTGCTCATCCAGCACCAACCCCCCGGACGATCCCTTCAAGGTGTTGGCCCGGTAGCGAAGCCGGTGCGGCACGGCAGGCGTAACCGGCGCACCGAACGCCAGGCTCAGCATCTGACCCTGGGGATGCTGCAACACGGTCAGCAGTTCGGGAGCCGCCGGTTGTGGTTGGACATTGTTGAGCGAGACCCAGCCGCGCTCCTTGCCCACCGGCTCCGCGAGACGCAGCAGCGCGAAGTCGAGTTCCGTTGCTGTCGGCACCGCTGGATTGTCGGCGGTGAGATCGGCCGCTGAATGCGGTTGATGAGCGACACACCAGTCCGAGGTAAGGTGAACGTTCCGTAGCTCGGCCCGGCTCGCCGAACTCTCGACGAACCCAAAAGTTAACTGCACCTGGCTGCTTTGTCCCCTGCCCTGCAGCACCCCATCCATCACGTGACCGGCGGTGAGAACCAGGTCCTCACCAACGAGGAAGCCGGTTCCCTGAGCCATGCCGGCTGGTACGGGGTACTGGATCCTGCAGACTTGCGAGCTCGCAGCGACGATCCGGTCGGCCAGCACCAGGGGACTCTGAAATTTGCCCTTGGTGATGAGCCATTGCAGATTCCGATCGACGTCCTGGCCCGGCACCGGGCTGGGCTGCAGGGCCTCGAGCCGCTGCGCCAAGGCGGCGATGTAGGGAGAGTCCGGATACTCGGCCTGCAATCGATCCAGCAGACGACCCAGGCGGCCACGGGCCCTGCTCTCAAGGACAAGCTCGAAGACGAGGTGGCTGAGCCGCAAGTCGGCTGGGAACTCTTCGACATCGCCCAGATCGTTCTTCCTAAGAAAGAAGCTCAGATCCTGCCGGTTGCGCACAACAAGGACGATCGTCTCCGAAACGGTCGCCAATTGCGTCCCGTTCAGCACAACGAAGTTGAAACCCTCAAACATGGCACCCGCCCTTGCCCCGTAAGCAGCGGTCAGTCGGCGTATCGATTGTTACCCTGAGCGGCCTTTTCGATAGCGCGTAAAACAGGTCCGCGCGGGAGTTTCTTATCTGCCAGCTGGAACGCAGTCATAGTGGGAGCAAATACCAAAGAAACTAGTGCGTCAATTCAGCGGAATTCGAAGTGAAGGCACTATCTTTGCAAGTGCCACCACTTTTCATGCTCGTGTTGGCACCAGTTGCGAGCTCCTTTGCCGACCTGAGCATCGATGAAGACATTCCGCGGGGCCATCCGCGGCCAGATCTTCGCCGAAGTCGGCGACCGCATCGCCGGGAGTATCACCGCGTCGAAATCTAGGGCGTTCGCCAAATTCAGTGGGGTCGTGACTGAAGTACAGGCCGCCGCCGGCAACGGCAAGTTGCCGGCGAGCCCGGATGCTGCAGCGCCTCAGGCGAACGCCGCCCTGCGCCAACTCAGATCAGGGAGAAGCCTCACGCTCGCACGCTTAGCCTATCCCGCCGAATAAACCCGCACGCGCCGCCCATCCCCGCGCTCTTCCAGCCGGCTGGCATCCGCCTGGCGCAACCGGTCGTTGCTGAGTGCCAGGAGGTCTCCCGCCGGCGACAGTTTACCGGCGCCCGCGTCGTCGGCCGACAGCACCGAGGCCTTGAGCAGTTGCGAATAGGGGTGCTCGGGCTGATCGAGCACCGTGCGGGCCGGGCCCATTTCCACCACCCTGCCCTTCTGCATGATGATCAGCCGATCCGAGATGTAGTAGGCCGTGGCGAGGTCGTGGGTGATGTAGATCACCGAGACGCCAAGATCGTCGCGCAGCGACTTGAGCAGGTTGACGATGGCCATGCGCAGCGACGCATCGACCATCGACACCGGCTCGTCGGCGATCAGCAGCGGCGGATTGGGGATCAGCGCCCGAGCGATGGCGACGCGCTGCAGTTGCCCGCCGGAGAGTTCGTGCGGAAAGCGCCCGCCGATTTCGGCAAGGCTCAGCCCCACCTTCTGCAGCGCCCCATCCATTGCCGCATCGATCGCCGCCTTGTCGCGGGTCGCGAGGAAGCGCTGCGCCGTCGACTGCAGGTAGCGATCGACCCGCTTCAGCGGGTTGAACGCCTCGAACGGGTTCTGGAACACCGGCTGTACATTGGCCATGAACTTCAGCCGGTCGGCCCGCCGCTCGTGGTGCACCGGCTCGCCGCGGAACAGGATGCTGCCCTCGCTGGGCCGTTCGAGCCCGAGGATCATGCGGGCCAGAGTGGTCTTTCCCGAGCCGCTCTCGCCGATGATGGTGAAGATCTCGGGCTTGTCGACGGCAATGCCGAAACTCACCGCGTCGACGGCGCGCACCTCCTGGCGGCCGAGAATGCCGCCCATCTGGAAGCGCTTCGAGACATTGGCGACTTCGAGCAGCGAACTCATGCGGAAACTCCCACCCGATCGTGCCCCTTGATCAGCGGCTCGACATCGTCGGCACGCCAGCAGGCGCTGCGGTGGTCGGGCCCGACGGCAACCAGCGGCGGCGCCTCGGTCTTGCATTTGTCGATGGCGAGCGGGCAGCGCGGATGGAACCGGCACCCCTCAGGCGGTGCCGCAAGGCTGGGCGGCCGCCCTTCCAGCGCCGGGCGCTGCGTGGTGTCGCCGATGCGCGGCAGGCTGGCGACGAGGTGCGCCGAGTACGGGTGCTTGGGCGCGGTGAACAGCGCGCGGGTCGGCGCCTCCTCGACCAGCCGCCCCGCATAGATGATGCCGATGCGGTCGGCGATATTGGCGTGCACGCTCATATCGTGGGTGACGAAGACGATCGACGAACCCATTTCCGCCTGCAGGTTCTTGATCAGCGACAGCACATCCTTCTGCACCACCACGTCGAGCGCCGTGGTCGGTTCGTCCGCGATGATGAAATCGGGCTTGCACACTGTCGCGAGCCCGATGGTGACGCGCTGCCGCATGCCGCCCGAGAGCTCGTGCGGATAGGCGTTGAGCACGCTCGGCGACAGCTTCAGGTGCCCCAGGTGCTCGACCACCCGCTGGCGGAAGGCGCTGCCCGAAAGGCCCAGCGGCCGGGCGGCGAAATCCTCGAAGATCTTGCCGATGCGGCGCACCGGGTTCAGCGTGCTCATCGAGCCCTGCATGATGTAGCTCAGGTGCCGCCAGCGGATGGCGTCGATCTCGGCTGGCGTGGCGACCGTCACGTCGGTCGTCTTGCCGCCGAAGTCATAGGTGGCGCTGCCGGCGATCACCCGCAGCGGCGGGCGGATGGCGGCAGCCAGCACCTTGATGAAGCTGGTCTTGCCCGATGAGCTCTCGCCGGCAATGCCATAGACCTCGCGCCGCTTGACGCTCATGGTGATGCCATCGACGGCGCGCACCTCGCGGTTCACCCCGAAATAGCTCATCTGGTAATAGGCCTTGAGCGCTTCGACCTCGAGAATATTGTCGGCCATCGCGTCAGGCTCCCATGCGGCGCAGCCGGCTGCGCGGGTCGATATACTCGTTCATGCTGACGGCCAGCAGGAACAGGCCGAGGAAGGTGATGACGATCAGGATCACCGGGATCACCACCCACCACCACACGCCCACCACCATGGCCGAGTGCGAGTTGGCCCAGTAGAGCACCGTACCGATGGTCGGGTTGTTGATATTGGTGAAGCCGAGCACGGCCAGCGTCACCTCCATGCCGATCGACCACAGCATGTTGTTCATGAAGGTGGCGAACACGATCGGCATCACATAGGGCAGATGCTCCTCGAGCAGCACCTTGCGGGTGCTCATGCCGGCAAACACCGCATGGCGGGTGAACTCGCGATGCTTCAGCCCCAGCGCCACCGAGCGGATCAGCCGCGCATCGAACGGCCAGCCGAAGCAGGCCATGATCAGCGCCATGGTGAAGCTGTCCATGTGGTTGCGCAGCACGAAATAGAACAGCACCAGGATCGGGAAGATCGGCACGGCGACGAAGATGTCGTTGATGAACATCAGCACCCGGTCGACCCAGCCGCCCAGATAGCCGGCGGCGAGCCCCACCGCGATCGAGATGATGCGGCTCAACACTGCTACGGTGAGCCCGAACAGCAGGCTGTTCTTGAACGCCGCCGACAGCTGCCAGAACAGATCCTGGCCGCGCGAATTGGTGCCGAACCAGTATTGCGCCGAGGGTGGCTGGTCGGGAATGGTGAGATAGATCTGCGAGGGATCGACGGGCGAGACGAAGCTCAGCGCCGCAAAAATGACCACGATGCCGACCAGGATCAGCCCGATGGTGAATTCGGCATTGTAGCGAACGAGGTCGCGGAAAACCGAGAACATCTGGCGCTTACTCCGCCTTGACGCGCGGATCGAGCAGCGGGTGCAACAGATCCACGATGAAGATGGCGAGGGCGACGGCGGCGATCGAAATGGTGCAGACGGCGAGCACGGTCGAATAATCGCCGGCGTTCACCGCATCGACGAGCAGCGAGCCCATCCCCGGATAGTTGAACACCTGCTCGGTGATCACGGTGCCCGAGAACACTCCGCCGATCACCATGGCGAGCGCCGTCACCTGCGGCACCAGCGCGTTGCGGATCACGTAGCCGCCGACAATGGTGTCGCGGCGGACGCCGGCAAGTTCGGCATAGGTGACGTAATCCTCGGTGACGATGTTGGAAACCAGCGCCCGCATGCCGATGAACCAGCCGCCCAGCCCCACCAGCACCAACGACAGGGCCGGCAGCAGCGAGTGCTGCAGCACCGAGAGAACGAACGGCACCGTCCAGCCCGGCCGCACATCCATGGCGAAGCCGCCCGAGATCGGCAGCACCGGCCAGAGGAACCCGAAGACGATGAGGATGATGAAGGCGACGATGTAATAGGGGATCGGCTGCAGCCCCATCGAGACGATGCCGAACGCCTTGAGCCAGCGGCTGTTCTGGAAATAGCCGGCAAGCCCGCCGAGCAGGTTCCCCACGACGAAGGTAATGGCGGTGGAGGTCAGCAGCAGCCCCAGCGTCCAGGGCAGCGCGCGCATCACCAGTTCCATTGCCGGGGTCGGGAAGGCCATCAGCGAGGCGCCCAGATCGCCGCGCAGCAACCGGGTCCAGAAGTTGAAATATTGGGTGAGCACCGGCTGGTTGGTGCCGAACATCTCGGTCAGCGCCAGCCGTGTCGCGGCGATCGCTTCAGGCGACAGGTTCGAGCGCGCCGAAAGCCGCCCCAGCACCTGCTCCACCGGATCGATCGGCGACAGGTAGGTGACGACGAACATCGCCGAGACGCCGAAGAATATCACCGCCAATAGCTGCACGAACCGCTTGGCGGCGAACCACAGATAGCCTTGCATAAATGCTCCTAATCAACCGAGGTGGCTGGCTAGCCCGCGGCGACATCTTGTCGTCCGCTCCCGCGGCGCGCTCCGCGGATGAGTTGAACTACTGCGATCGCCCCACCCTCGATGTCATCCCAGCGAAAGCTGGGACCCATTTCACCGCCCGCGCCAGCTGATAGTTGGGTCCCAGCTTTCGCTGGGATGACACGCGGTGGTGGGGCAAGATCAAGCCAACCTCCAGGACCGGCGCAGTTCAATCGTGAACGGCTCAGCCCCCTCCGCCAGCGCCACAGAGCTCCACCAGAAGGCGGGAGGGAGCGCGGGAAAGTGCCCGCGCCCCCTCTCACCCCTTGGGAGAACCTCAGCCAGCCACCGGGCTGATCTGGGTGAAGATGTAGCGGCCGTTCGACCAGTTGGTCACCGGGTTGGCATAGGGCTTTTCGGCGTTCGGCCAGCCGGTCCAGAAGCGGTTCGACTGGATGGAGAACACGTTGTAGGCCATGATCGGGATGTTCGGCATCTCCTCGAGATGCAGCTTCACGAACTGATGGCCGTACTCGATGCCCTTGGGATCGTTGAAATCGATCTTGCGGATGTTCTCGATGATGGCGTCGAGCCGCGGATCGCTCCAGCGCATCCAGTTGCGGTCGGGCTGGGATTCGCCGGGCTTGGCCACATAGGCCGAGTGGTAGCTGTCGAGGAAGAAGCTGAGGTCGGGGTGACCGCCCCAGGTTTCCACCGCCCAGGCGATGTTGGTTTCGTAGTTGCCGACGCGCTGCCGGCCCCACGGATCGCTGTCCACCTGCGCGGTCGCCTGCACGCCCGCCTGCGTCCACATCTGGGCGATCATCACGCCCAGCCGGTTGATCACGCCTTCCTGCGGCACCATCAGCTCGAAAGCGAAGGGCTGGCCGTTCGGCATCATCCACTGGTTGCCGTTCTTGCTGAAGCCGGCCGCCGTCAACAGCTCTTCGGCCGCCGCCACGTCCTGCTTCCACCAGCCATAGCCGAAGGCGTTGCGCACCGCCGCTTCGTCGGTCGGCACCGCGTCGCCGAACTGCGGACGCACCATGTCAGCGATCTGCAGCCCGATATTGGGATCGTACGGCTTGATCTTGCGGGTGCCGGTATCGACTTCGTAGTTGATCAGGAAGTCCTGCAGCGGCGCATGATAGTCGCGCGGATGCGTGCCGGTCGGCGGCACCGAGATGGCCGAGAGCGTCGCCGCGCCGCGATACGAGGCCATCGACATGGCGCGCGCATCGAGCATCAGCGCCAGGGCCCAGCGCACGCGCTTGTCCTGGAACTTCTCGTTCTGGTGGTTGAAGATGATCATCGGCAGGGTCGGATCGGGGTGGGCATAGGGGAAGCCCGGGAACCAGCCCTGGATCTGCGGATCGTCCTTGACCACCGCAAACGTGCCTTCCGGCGTCAGGTCATGCACCATGTCGAGGTTGCCGTTGCGGATCTCGATCAGACGGTTATCGGTGCTGATGTTGTTGCGGTAAATGACATATTTCGGCTTGGGCTCGGCAATCATGCCCAGCGCCGTACGCTGCCAGTCCTCACGCTTCTGCCAGATATACCAGGTGCCGTTCGGATCGAACGAGTGCAGCGTATATGGCCCGATGCTGACCGGCGGATTGGCGTCGTAAGTGAGGATATCCTCGACTTTTTCGTAGACATGCTTGGGCATGATCCACGCCGCCGTCCAGCGCACCGAGAACAGCGCGTGGAAACGCGAGTTCGGCGCATTGAGCTTGAAGAGAACTGAATACTTGTCCGGCGCGGTGACTTCCTTCACCTGCGCGGTGAAGGCGCCGTTATAGGGGGTGCCGGGCGTTGCCTTCTGCTTCTCGACGGTGAACACCACGTCATCGGCGGTGAACTCGACCCCATCGCTCCAGAAGATCCCCTGCTTGAGCTTGACGCTCATTTCGGTGAAATCGGCATTGTACTGCCAGAGATCGTCGGCGAGCGAGTTGTAGACCGCGTTCTCGCTGGCCCCTTCGATGCCCGCATCCGGATCGATGAACCAAAGCGTATCGGTGGTCAGGTTATGCAAGCCGTTACTGGTGCCGTTGCCGGCGCCGACGGCCCATAGGTTGAACCAGGCCGGATTGCGGATGATCCCTTCGGGATTGTGAACGATCACCGTCTCGTTGCGCGGGAACTGCGCCAGGTCCGGTGCAGTGCCGCCGGCATCCTGGGCGAAGGCCAGGCCATTGGCGGCAACAGTAAGGGCACCGACAGCGGTACCCAGCAAAAAGCTGCGTCTATCCATGATTTTCCTCCCCATGGCGGGAGCGCCTGTCGCACTCCCTTGCCGAAAGCGCTCCACCGCTTTCGGTGCGCCATCCTAGCCGCGAAGCTCGGGTTGTCAACTCGAGTTTAGATGTACATCCGATATCGTAATACACACTGCGTCGTGATGAGGCACGCACGTCACGGCTAAGCACAAGCTGGCCCCGCTGGTGCCGCGTCTCGGACAATTTCCATTATATTACAAATATATGACTGATGTTCGACATCACAGGTCAGATCCGCCCATCAGCTGGCTCGGCGACGCCCTGGCGCCACCAACCCACCTCATGGTCGATTCGATGAATATCCGAATATCAGGACTAAATGCATAGTGACCCTGCCACGCCGGATTTAGTTGCGCCGCCCCTCGAGCCGCATGACGATCTCCTGATCGTGCTGTCCGAAGCCGCTCCCGAAAATGTTGAGCCCACCTGGAAAGCGAGCGTCCGCCGAAACCCCGATGCGCAGCCGGATCGACGGATTGGCATCGAGCCCGAGATCGGAAACCGACACCTCGGACACCCGCTCGCCATCGACGAAAGTGCCGTCGGCAGTCACCCGCCAGTTGCTGAGATCGCCCTGCTCCGACCCATATCGTGCGACCCCATCGCGCGGCTGAACCGCCCGCTTTCCGGGCGTCGCCAAGGTCAACGCGCCAATCGTCACCGCATTGACGGCAATTGAGATCTGGCTCGGCCAGTCGGGTGAGGTGCCCGGCGCATCGGAGCTGAGCTCCATCGAAAATTCGACCGCCTCGACCACTTCAATCTGTCCGGCCCGATAGGGGAATCGGTATTCGACAAAGCCGCCGGCGAACCATAACAGCCCTGCCTTGACCCGCGCCGGTTCGAAAAAAGCCTCGGGCATGTCGATGAGACCAATGATGCCGTCGACGGAACGGAGGCCACACGGCGCCACAACGCTGCAACTCGTATAGAGCCCCAGCGGCACCGAAGCCTGAACCAGACCATCCCCTGTCACGGCACATCTCCCTCCCACCGTGTCAAGCTAACAGGTTTTCCGTTCATCGACCACAGATTGCGTACAATCCGACCATTTGGATACGCGGTTGGCAGCGATTTTGCCTTCCATGTGATCTATATCAGCATCTAAGGTAGCCTTTGGCTGCCCCAGAGCGAGGCGGCACGACGTTTCCCGCCCTGCCCAACGGATCCCCCATGCGCACCGCCACGCCCACCTGGACCGCCGACAATGGCGACGGGACCTTCACTAACCCGCTGTTTTATGAAGAGTTCTCGGATCCCGATATCATCCGGGTCGGCGACGCCTACTATATGACCGGCACCACCATGCACGTGATGCCGGGCCTGCCGGTGCTGCGCTCCACCGATCTCGTGAACTGGACCCTGCTCTGCTACGCCTTCGAGCGGCTCGACCTCTCGCCGGCCTTCCGGCTCGAAGGGGGCGAGATCTACGGGCAAGGCATCTGGGCGCCGTGCATTCGCTATCGCAACGGCACGTTCTACATCTTCTCCAATGTCAACGGCCAGAAGACGCAGATCTTTACCGCCACCGATCCGGCGGGGCCGTGGACCCGTAGCGAGGCCAGCTACAATTACCACGACCTCACGGTGTTCTTCGACGATGACGGGCGCGCCTACGTGGTCTGGGGCTATCGCAACCTCAGGATCGCCGAGCTCGACCCGAGCCTCCACCACGTGCTCGCCGGCACCGAGCGCGACCTGACCCCACCCGACAGCCTGATGGGCGAAGGCGCGCACTTCTACAAGGTCGACGGCAAGTACCTGATTACCAGCGCCTGGTTCGCCGGGCCGATGCGCATGCCCTGCGCCCGCGCCGACCACATCGACGGACCCTGGGAGATCAACCCGGCAATCTCTATCGACGAGGATTTCGGCCTCGTCGAAGGCTACAAGATCAAGGGCGCCGGCATTCCCTTCACGCTCGAGCCGCCCTTCGAGCTGGTGCCGCCCAACCCCGCCAATAACGGCCGGCTCAACCTGCACCAGGGCGGCATTGTCGACACTCCCACCGGCGAATGGTGGGGCTGGTCGATGATGGATTACAATTCGCTCGGCCGGCTGACCTGTCTCTCCCCCATCACCTGGCAGGATGGCTGGCCCTATTTCGGGCTCGCCGGCAATCTCGGCCGCACCCCGCGCACCTGGGTCAAGCCGAACAGCGCTGCGCCCTCTCCCGTCGCCCTGCCCTGGCCGGCCCGCAGCGACGATTTTGACGGCGCAACGCTCAACCCGCTCTTCCAATGGAACCACGTGCCGGTCGATGCCAAATGGTCGCTGAGCGAACGCCCGGGGCACCTCAGGCTCCACACCCTGCCTGCCCAGGATTTCTGGTGGGCCAGGAACTCCCTGACCCAGCGCGCCGTCGGCCCGCTCTCCACCGCCACCGCCGCGCTCGATGGCGCCGGCCTTGCCCAGGGCGATGTCGCCGGCCTCGCGCTGCTCGGCATGCCCTGGCGCTGGGTCGGCCTCGCCCGCACTGTGGCCGGCTACGAGATCCGCGCTTTCGACTACCAGACCGGCAGAACCACCGCCCTGCCGGTCGCGACGCCAAAAATCTGGCTGCGCGCCGAGTGCAACTTCCTCACCGAAATGGCGCAGCTCAGCTATTCGACCGATGGCAAGACCTTCTCCAGCATCGGCGAGCCGGTGATCATGGTGTTTCAGCTCAAAACCTTCCAGGGCATCCGCTACGCCCTGTTCGCCTATAACGAAGCGGGGCAAGACGGCGGCCACGCCGATTTCGACAGCCTCACCGTCGACGAACCGCACCCGCGCGGCCTGATGCGGCCAATCCCTGCCGGCCAGCGCGGCACACTGGTGCTGGCCACGGACCCGGCAGTCGGCCTCGGCTCAAAGCTCGGCACCGTGGTCGGCGGCGCGCCCGAACCTCTCACCATCGAGCCGGTCGGCCTCGGCCGCGTCGCCCTGCATCACGCGGCTGGGCAGCTGTCGGTCACCGCTGGCGGCGTGGTCACCGCCGGTGGCGTCGCCGGCGAAGCGACCGAGTTCCAATGGATGGAGACCCCGACCGGCGAAGTGGTGCTGATGGCGCTCGCCACCCACCGGTTCCTGCGCATCGATCGCGCGGGACAGGTCCGCGCCGATAGCCCCGGCCCCCGCCCCGACGGCGAGGACGGCACGCGGTTCCGGTTCGTCGCCGGCTGAGTAACGCGACACGCTGCGTCGAATACACGGGCTATTCTACGCACAATCTGCGTCGAAAAGCCTTGCCTTTGCGCCGATAGCCGCTCATATTCTACGCAGAAGGTGCGTAGAATAATGCAGTTCATCTATCAACTGGCGGACTGGCCGAAATTACGATGGGATGAGCGAGCGATCGCCGGCCTTGTAGGAGAGGTGCGCCACGCCCAAGGCAAACTCGCCGGGAAAATGCAGATGCTCGGCTTTCCGCTTGAGCAAGAGGCCGTGCTGGCGACCCTTACCGAAGACGTGCTGAAATCGAGTGAGATCGAAGGCGAGATCCTCAGCAGGGATCAGGTGCGTTCATCTGTGGCGCGCCGGCTGGGCATGGATATCGGGGCGCTCGCCGAACCGGATCGTGAAGTCGAAGGCGTCGTCGAGATGATGCTCGACGCCACGCAGAGTTTCGCGGCCCCCCTGAGCGATGAGCGTCTGTTTGCCTGGCACAGCGCCCTGTTCCCCACCGGGCGGAGCGGCATGACGCGAATTCAGGTCGGAGCCTGGCGTGACGACACGACCGGTCCCATGCAGGTGGTCTCGGGTCCCTATGGTCGCCAGAAAATTCACTTTGAGGCGCCGGCTGGCAACAGGATGCCCGCAGAAATGGCAGCCTTCCTCGCGTGGTACAACGTACCGTCCGAAATCGACGCTGTGGTGAAAGCAGCGATCGCGCACCTGTGGTTCGTGACCATCCACCCTTTCGAGGATGGCAATGGCCGCATTGCTCGGGCGATCGCCGATATGTCCCTGGCCCGCTCCGAAGCCAGTCCGCGCAGGTTTTACAGCATGTCGGCGCAGATCCGGGCCGAGCGAAACGCCTACTACGCCATCCTCGAAAAGACCCAGAGCGGGGATCTCGATTGTACCGAGTGGCTGCTGTGGTTTCTTCACTGCCTGGCACGCGCCATTACGGGGGCGGAAGCGACGCTGGCCAGCGTCCTCCACAAGCATGCGGTCTGGGAGCGCATCAAGACGCATGACTTGAACGACCGGCAGCGCCTGCTCATCAACCGTTTGCTTGATGGGTATGAGGGCAAACTCACCACAAAGAAGGCTGCGCTGCACGTCAAAGCCTCGCACGACACGGCGCTTCGCGATATCGAAGATCTCATCAAGCGCGGCATTCTGCAAAAGGACGGTGCCGGTGGTCGCAGTACGAGCTATTCGCTGGTCGCGGGCTCGCCGTAGCGTCGACCCACCTAGCCGCCGGCTAGAGCTGTGAAGCGTTACCGCCTCGGCTCGTAGCGTAGCGCCATCGCGCCCGAGCTGAGTTCGATCCGGTCGACCAGCTTCAGCTCGACATAGCTGGCGAGCCCGGCGAACGGCGTCGGCCCATGGCCGGCAATCCTGGGCTGCACCACGAATTCGTACTCATCGATCAGGTCGAGCGCCGCGAGCGCCAGCGGCAGTTGCACGCCGCCCGTCAGCAACGCCTTGCCCGGCTGCTGCTTGAGCGCCCGCACCGCCGCTTCAAGGTCTCCGCGCACCAGCTCCGAGTTCCAGTCGACCCGCTCGAGGGTACGCGAAACGACATGTTTCTGCATCGCGTCGATAGTGCGCGCGAATGGCAGCTGCCAGTCAGCCGGCGGAGTGGTGCGTGTCGCGAGCCGCCAGGCGCCTTCCATCATCTGGTAGGTGGTGCGGCCGAACAGCAGGGCATCGGCCCGGCTGATGCTCTCGGTGGCGTGGCGATGGGTGGCGCGCAGCGTTGCCTGCTGCAGCGCTTCGTCCTCGGGGATCGCGTTATGGTGCACGCACCCGTCGAGCGTCACGTTGATGGAGTAGAGAAGTGGCCGCATCAGGCGCTTTGCTCCCTGGTTGTTCGTACCGCGATGGCGTGGCCGAAGCGCTGCAGCTGGCTGGTCAGTCCAATGATGGCGCCACGCGTCATTTCGGGGTCCGGATGACGATCCGCCGTCAGGATCATCCGGACACGCCCGGCTTCGGCGTGCAGCTCCACCAGCATGTCGTAGGGATAGGGCTCGACTCCGGGCACGAAATCCATGTCGAAGCGGATGCGCAGGCGCCGGTAGGGCACCATCTCGATGAACCGCGCGCTCACCCAGACCGTCGTCGGCCGGTTGAGGTTGGTGAGATAAGTCACCTGCTCGCCGCCCACCGCCGTCATCACATGCGCGAACGCACCGCCAACCCTGAGCTCGAGGGCCGATACCTCGACCTGCATTCCCTCGGGCGCAAACCACGCCTCGAGCCCGTGTTTGGTGGTCCACAGTGCCCAGACATCTTCGACCGGGGCATCGTAGACCCGCTCGAACCTCAGCCTGTCCGCGCCCGGCTCGCCGGCAGCTGCCGTCATTTCTCGTCCTCGGGTTGCCGCAGGTCGCGCCGGCGGACCAGCGCGGCGTCGAAACGGTCGAGCCGATCTTGCCAAAGCGCGCTGTAACCCCGGACCCACACGTCGATCTGCCGGAACGGTTCGGGCCGGAGCGAGTAGAGCCGCCTCGCCCCATCGGGCCGCATCGCAACGAAGCCCGCTTCGCCGAGAATCCTGAGGTGCCGCGAAACCCCCGACTGATCGATATCGACCGCGCGGACCAGGTCCCCCACCGCCTGCTCGCCGCCGGCCAGTGCCTCGACGATGCGCAGCCTGGTCGGGTCGGCCAAGGTCTGGAATACGCTTTGTTGCATCATCATGCATATGTATGTCGATGCATATTTGCGGTCAAGTCGTTTTCGCAGCGTCGGGCCGATGCCTGCTGTCGCTGCGGCGAGGCGCGACCGCCTCAAGCGATCCGCCGGTTCCGGTTGTGGCGCATCAGCACCGCTTGACGCTGGCGGGGGCCGCTGAGATTGCTGTTCGGGTCGTGCGGAGACACACCCGGCATGTTCGACCTGCTATCTGCGTGCATAAGGTTCGATGCCTCCCGTGAGGGGGCAAACCAGCTCGCCGCCCGGATCTCCGAGGTGGGATGGGAGGAATTGCTGCAATACGCCGGCACGCTCCGGCTCGACGCGGTGCTGGTGCGCGCCATTGCGCGGCTCGATCTCGCTCCGCCCATCCCCGCGATAACCCTGCCCGATGGACGGGTGACCATCACCCGGGCGCTGGCTTTGCATAGGGCGAGCCACACCGAGCGCCGACGTGTGCTGCTCGAGCGGCTTACCGAGATTGCCGCCGCGCTGAATGGCGAGGGCATTGTCCCCCTGGTGCTGAAGGGGGGCCGCTCGCTGCTGGTCGGCCAGCCGGAGTGGCGCCAGCTGCGCGATATCGACCTCCTGGTCGAGCCCCGACGCGCCGGCCGGGCCCAGGATCTGGTGCGCGCCCTGGGCTATCGCGGCGCCGAGGCGCCGCCGTCCCGGCTGGTGCACCACCACCTCGAGGAGCTCTATCGCGACGACCTGCCGGGCTGGATCGAGATCCACCGGCGCGGCGGCCTGTCGCGCGTCGAGCACTTTCTGCCGACGCGGGAACTGCTTGGGGCGGCCAAGACCGTCACACTCGAGCCGGACGTGCGGCTCGCCATCCTGCCGCCGCACCTCGATCTGCTGTACGGGGTGATCCACTACCATATCGGGCATCGAGGGATGAATCGCGCCGAGATCGAGCCCAAGGGACTCTACGAGTTCGGCGCCGCTGTCCTGGCCCTGAGCGAGGCGGAACGCCGCGCGCTGCTCGATCGAGCGGCGCTCAATCCGCGGCTGCTGGCGATCCTCGAGTTCTGGATCGTTGCCGCCGCCGAGCAGTTCGGCATGCCCGTTCCTGCCGAGCTAACCCCTGCCCCCGATATCGTCGGCTGGTGGAACGAGCTCGCCAATGCTGACCAGACCAGGCCTACCGGGATTGGCCGCGAACTGCGTGCCGCGCTCGACCAGGCCCGGATGCGCCGCGCCAGCGGCGGCCACAACCCGCTGCGGCGCGCCCTCTGGCGCATCTCGATCCCCCTCAGTTTCCTGAAGCGCCCGGTATTGTTCAGCTAGGCGCTGCCCCCTGATCCTCCCTCGCGGGACGGGGCAATCGCATATCAAAGGCGCTGAGCTCTCGGTGGTCCTCCACCGCGCAGCGGGGTCGCGGCTGAGCGCCAATGGGCGCTCACCGCTGGGGGACCAGCGAAGCTGGTGGAGGGGGGCGACCCCAAACACCGGAGCTTCCCGCCGCCCCCTCCACCGCCTTCGGCGGTCCCCCTCCCCCGTTTCACGGTGGAGGACCACCTAGAGGCCGGTGCCCTCACCCCGACCAGTGGACAATCTCGAGGTCGGGTAACCCCCACGGCTGCACCCCCATGTCGAGCGCCATGATGCCGAGCCCCTCGGTCTCGATCTCGCCACGCCCCCACACCGGATGTTTCGGCCGCGCCTGCTCGCTTTGATTGCCGTAGCGGAAGGCCGGAAAGATCAGCCCGTCGCGATGCAAATCCGCCCGCACCAGCAGCATGGTGCCACCCACCGATTGCAGCCGCACCGGCCCCTGCCCGCGGCGCGCGTCGAGCGTCACCTTGCCGTGGTCGGCCCAGGCGTTGAGATCGAAGCTCTTGCCGCCGGGCGCCACCACGCAGTTCGGCGTCACCACATCGAACCCGGTCTCGAGCAGCCGATGCAGCACGTCGGCCGGATAGTCGGCAAGATCGATATCCAGCCACAGCACATAATCCTCGTCGCCGAGCGCCCGGAACAGCAGCTGGTTGCGCGCCCGGGCGAGGATCTGCCGCCGCGCCATCTGCAGCCCGGGGGCCCAGCGCGGCAGGCCGGCCGGCATCTGGAAGCCATAGTCCTTCTTGTGCAGGCTCACCCGCGCCGCCCGCGTCTCGAGCCGCGGCAGCAGCGCCTCGAGCGCCGTGTAGCTGCCATCCGTGCTGTCCCCTTCGAGCAGCCCCACAGACAGCCGCGCCTTCGGCCAATCCAGCTTTTCGAGCAGCGATGCGTAGGTTTCGAGATAGCGGGTGGCGTTCTTGGCCGGCGTCAGGATCAGCACACTTGGCAAGTCAGGCAATACTGCTCTCCTCTGGCGCAACCAGGAATTGCCCCTGACCGATGGCCTTGCTATCGATCCGGACTGCCGGAGTATTCGATGAACCAAGTGCCGAACACCAGCGAAGATCTCACGGCCCTCGCCGAACGTCTCGCCGCCGCGCGCCCGGACCTCCCCGCCGGTCGCTTTGCCGGCCGCGGCATCGTGGTGTGCGCCGGCGGTTCGCGGGTGTTCACCAACGCCTATGTGCTGCTGTCGCTGCTGCGCCACACCCTCAACTGCACCCTGCCGATCGAAGTCTGGCATTTCGGCGCCGAAGAAATGTCGCCATCGATGGCCGGCCTGTTGGCCGAACTCGATGTCGAGGTGGTCGACGCGCTGCCCCGCATCGCCGCCGAGGCGGCCAAGGTGCGCGATGGCTGGCAGCTGAAGCCCTTCGCCATTCAGCATTCGCGCTTTGCCGAAGTGCTGCTGCTCGATGCCGACCAGGTGCCGGTGCGCAATCCGGTCGAACTGTTCGATTGGCCGGAATATCGCGAGACCGGCGCCGTGTTCTGGCCCGATGTGGTCGAGTTGCGCGAAACCAACCCGATCTGGGCCGCGCTGGGCCTCGTGCCGCGCCGCACCATTTCGCTGGAGAGCGGCCAGGTGCTGATCGACAAGCGCCGGCATTGGCAGGCGCTCAGCGTGGTCGGAGCGCTCAATGCCGAAGCCGAGCGGCTCTACCAGATGATCTACGGCGACAAGGACACCTTCCTCATCGGCTGGCAGCTTGCCGAGGCCCGGTTCGCCCTCGTGCCGCACAGCCCGTTCAGCGATGAGCGCTACCTGGTGCAGCGCGATTTTTCCGGCGCGCCGCTGTTCCAGCACCGCACCAACGCCAAGTGGGTTTATGCCGGCGCCCAGCACGAGCTCGAAGGTTTTGTGCATCTCGAGGCCTGCAGGTCGGCCATCGCCACCCTGCGCGACCGCTGGAACGGCCGGGTCTTCAACCTGCCCGATCGCAGCGTCGCGGCCCGGGCGCTCGAGGCAGAGCTGCTTGAAGCCGGCCCGCTGCTGCTCGATGTGCTCGCCGACGAAACCATTCGGCTCGAACTGCTGCCGGCGGGCGAGATTGCGCGGCACGGCGGCCGCGCGAATGACCGGCAGAACTGGTGGTGCGAGGAGCGGCCGGATGGGTTCGACTTCGTCATCAGCGATGCCGACCGGGTCACCTACCGGCTGCGCCGGCTCGATCGCGACAACTGGGAAGGCCTCAGGACCCGCGTTCCCGAACACGTCGTGACACTCCGTCCTGCCGCTGCCGGCGATGCTGCCGCCGCGTCGGCGCCGGGCCTCGTCGATCAACTGCTGCGCGCCGCCGGCTATCCGCACCTCAGCGCCGACGCCGAAGCCGAACTGCGCGCCGCCCTGCGCCTCCTCTGCCGCGTCGAGCCTGGCGCCGTCCGGCGGCTCGAACTCCTCGCGGCGCAATCGACCGGGCTCAACGAACTGCTCGAAGCGGTAGCGCCGCCGCGCCAGCGTGACGAGGTACGCCGCGACATGGTGCTTGGCCGCTTCTATCATTTCACCAGCCAGAATGACTGAACGACGGGCGCTGTTCATTGCTCCGGCAACGCCGGCTCGCGCCGGCAACGGCCTCGCCATGCGGCTTGGGATCTTCCAGGATGCGCTGGCAGAGGTCGCCGAGGTCGAGACCCTGGTGCTGCCGGTTTCGGGGCCGCCGCCCGACGAGCGTTTCACCAATGCCTTCGGGGCCACGACGCTGTCGGTTTCGGTGGCCGGCCGCTTCGATACCCAGTTCGCGTTGCTGAGCCGCATTGCCGACCCGGCGGAGCGGTTGCGGCAGTTCCGTTTCTATGGGCGCGGTAGCCGCCACGCCGCGCTTTCCGGCCCGGTGCTGGCCGAAATGAAGCACGCGCTGGCCGGCCGTCACTACGATCTTGCCCATATCGGCCGGCTCTATCTCGCCGATAGCCTCGGCAGCGCCCCGGCGCCGCGCCTCAGCCTCGATCTCGATGAGGACGATGCCTGGGCCTGGCGCCGCCTCGCCGCAGCACAAACGCCCGATGAAGCGGCCTGGTCGGCGGCCGAAGCCGAGGCCGAAGACCGCTTGCTGGCGCGACGGGGGCCGGCCTTCGCCGCGCTGTTCGTCTCCGGCCCGGCCGATGCGGCCGCGCTGGCGGAGCGTCATCCGGGGCTGCGCTTCGATGTCGTCGCCAACGCCATCGCCTTCCCTGCGGCGCCAGCCCGCCGCGATGACGGCGCCACGGTGCTGTTCGTCGGCGCCTTCGGCTATCGGCCCAATGTCGAGGGCGTGCTGTGGTTCATCCGCGAGGTCTGGCCCGGGGTTCGCGCCCGCGCCGCCATCCCGCCGCGCCTGCTGCTGGTCGGGCGCGATCCGCCTGCCGAGCTTCAGGCGCTCGATGCCCCCACCGACGGGATCGAGGTGCGGGGGCCGGTCGACGACATCGCCACCGCCTACGCCGCGGCGACGCTGGCCATCGCACCGCTGCACGCCGGGGCCGGCACGCGGCTGAAGCTCATCGAGGCCGCAGCGCATGGCGTGCCGCTGGTGACCACGAGGCTCGCGGCACGCGGCCTCGATTGCATCGATGCCGAGACCGCCTGGCTCGCCGATGGATCCACCCCGTTCGCCGACGCCGTACTTGCCGCGCTTGCCGATCCGGCGACCCGCCGGCGGCGCGCCGAGCTGGCGCGGCAGCGTGCCCAGGCGGCGCACGACCGGGTACAAGTCGTTGCCGGGCTTGCCCGAGTCTTTGCCGACATGCTTCAAACAGGCGACGCCGCGCAGGGACACCGATGAGCATCGACATTTCCGACGACATGATCTTTTCGCCCACCGAGGGACTGGAGATTTCCGAGGTCCCCGATGGCCGGGTGATCTACCAGGCGGCCAACGAGCGCGTGCATTACTTCAACCCCACCGCGGTGGTGGTGTTCGAGCTTTGTGGCCTCGGCCACACCGTCGCCGAAATCGGTACCTTCCTCAAGGATGCCTATGGGCTCGCCGCCGAACCGACCGCCGAAGTGCGCCAGTGCATCGAGGCGCTTGTGAAAGAGAACCTGCTACGTCCCTCGACCCCATAATCAGCCGCACGCTCAGGCGCGAATACCGGCTGTTCGCCCCGGACGAAGCAGCGCGTCGGGCGCTCGCCTTCGTCGCCGCCGACCCGGAAGTCGAAGGGCGTTCGCTGGAGCCGGTCGATATCGCGGTCGAGCGGCGGTTCGGCTTTCTCGCTGCCACCCTGCCCAACGGCGCCATGGTCGAAGGGACCAGCCGGCATGTGCTGGGCATGCTGCATGGCCTGATGACCTGGGATCTCGCCCAGTCGCACCCGGCGAGCCCGCTCATTCACGGCGCCAGCGTGCTGATCGGTGGCCGGCGCTTCGTCATCACCGGCGACAAGGGAGCGGGCAAGACCACCTTCATGCTGTCGCTGCTCGCCGCCGGACACGAGGTCGAGGGCGATGAGCACCTGGTGCTCGAGGATGGCGGGGTGATTGCGCGCCCCCGCACCCTTCGGGTGAAGCCCGGCACCCTCCGCCTCGTGCCGGGCCTGCCCGATGGTCTCGAAGCGACGCCGACCATCGATATCTGGGAAGGCGGACTGATCCATGCGGTGAGCCCAGCCCTTTTCGGCCGCCCCTGGGTAGTGCGCCCCGGCAAGCTCGATGGCATCATTTTCATCGCCCCCAACCACGGCGGGCGCAGCGTGGTGGCGCGGCTCTCGCCTAACGCGGCGTTTCAGCGGCTGATGCGCACCGTACTCTTTCCCGGAGTTTCCGTGCTCGCCGAGACTGTGCGGGTGCGCCGCCTCGTTACCGAGGCTCCGGCCTTCGAACTGCGGCTCGGAGACCTCACTCAAGCACAATTCCAGTTGCAGCAGCTGGCCAGGACTTGACGCCCTGCAATGAGTAAACTCTAGTCGCAGTATTGTAGATCGAGAGCCACTAATGACCGATTCCAGCAAGAAAGACCTCGACACCGCACTCGATGGTGTTGATGCGAACCGCCGCCAGTTTCTGCGCAAGGTCGTGCTGACCACTGCTTTCGCCGCGCCGGTCGTCGCGTCGTTCGCGGTCGATGGCATGATGATCAGCTCTGCGTCCGCCGCCAGCTGCGGTAACCTCAGCAACTGCTCCTGATCGCTAGGTGACGTCGGACATCCGAATCTCTGCCGTCCTGATCGTCAGGAACGAAGAGGTTTTTTTGGAAGGATGTCTGGCGTCCATCGCCGATCATGTCGATGAGATTGTCGTCGTCGATACCGGTTCGGTCGACGGCACGATGGATATTGCCCGCTCCTTTGGCGTGAAGCTGCTGGAGCGGCAATGGCGGCATGACTTTGCCTGGGCCCGCAATGAGGGGCTCGCAGCGGCCAGCGGCAACTGGATCCTCTACATCGATGCCGACGAGCGGTTGCGTGTGCCAACCGGCGCCTCGCTGCGCGACAACCTCGATGGCTCGGACACCTGGTGCGCCATGGTGTGGTTCAGCCCCACCGTCAACGCCACGCCCTATCGCGAATACCGGCTGTTCCGGAACGATCCGCGGCTGCGTTTCAAGGGCTCGATGCACGAGACCATCCTGCCCGACCTTGACATCCTCAGGCAGAGCATCGGCGCCAGCATCGCCGACAGCCCGGTTGAACTGGTGCATCTGGGTTATGAAGGCGGCTCGGAATGGAAGCATCAACGCAACCTGCCGCTGCTGCGGGCGGCGATCGCCGAAAACCCGGATCGGCTCTACTACTATTATCATCTCTCCTTTACCCTTGCGGCGCTGGGTGAGGCCGACGAGGCGCTGGCGGTCAGCGCCGAGGGGTTACGCCGCGCCGACAGGAGCACCATGGCCTCGACGGATGGGGCGATCGGCGCGTTGATCGCGCATCAGCACGCCATGCTGCTGCATGAGCGCGGCGATGACGCGCTGCCCGCCATCGCCACCGGCTTCCGGCACTATCCGCGCAACCCGTCGCTGCAATTGCTCGAGGCGCGCATCCTGATCGACCACGGTCGCTTCAGCGACGCCCTGCCCATTCTGGACGAGCTGGCGCACACGGATTCCGCCACCTACCGCGACCGTCGCGTCGCGCATGACCGGCGCATCTTCGACTTGCACGCCCACGACCTCAAGGGCGTGGCGCTGCTGCGCCTCGGCCGCCGCGCCGAGGCAGCCGAGAGTTTCCGGCTTGCAGCGCTCGCCGCCCCCGACGAACTCTCCTACCGGGTCAAGGCACAGGCGCTGGGCGCGCAGCTGTGACCCTCGTCGCCATTCCCGTGCATCAACGCGGCGACCTGGTGCGGCATTGCTTTGCGACGGTAGCGGAACTCGAATTGCCCGGGGGCAGCGAGGTCGTGGTGTTCGACGATCAAAGCCCGACCCTCGACGTGCCAGGCCTGGTCAGGACGACCCGGCTCGTCTGCCGCCTTGAACGCTCCACCACCCGCCTGGGCGCCGATGGCATGGTCGCGCACATCTGGCGGCATTTCCTCGACAGCAGCCACGAGACCTTGCTGTTTCTCGACAGCGACATGATCGCCAATCGCGACGCAGTGACGGTTGGCTTGCGCCTCGCCGGCCGCTTCGATGGCCTCGTCAGCCTCTACAATTCGACCATGCATCCTGGCACGCCGCTCAATCGCGAGCTGCTGAGCAAGGCGACGGTCGGCAATGCCGGCACCTTCTGGTCGCGCCGCCACGCCCAGCTGGCGCTGGATGGGGTCGGCAACGAGGTCTCGGCGATCGACTTCGCCTATTGCCGGCTGTTCGAAAGGCTCGGCATCCCCATCGCCACCCCGACGCAGAGCCGCCTGCAGCATCTGGGCATTATCGGCTTCAACAACCGCTATTATGGCAATCTCGACCACGGCATCGGCTTCGTGCCCGATGCCCCCGCGCAGTGGCACGCCATCGGCTATGTCTACAACGAGCTGATGACCAGACAGAGCGAGTTCCTGCGCCCGCCCGAGCCGAACTGGCTGTCGCGCTGGTGGCGGCGCGGGTAGCGATCACGGCCCTCCAGGACCCCCTCTCTTGCGGTGGCCTCCAGTTGCATCGGAGTAGCAGTCGGAACTCTCCCCCTTGGCGGGGGAGAAAGTGAAAACTTGGGCTTAGCGAGAGCTAAGTCCTTAGCTTTCGCCAGTGAGGGGTTTTGGGAGCCCTCCGTCCGCTACCCCATCCCCACAGCCCACCGCAGCCTGACTCCAACTTCATCCCCCACCCGCCTGAGCGCCGAAAGCTGGCGTCGCGTCGGCCCGCCCCCGCGCCGCGCCCGGCAGAGCTCCAGCAGCCGCTGGAACGGCTCCACCTTCACCGCTGCCGCCCGTTCGAGCAGCGCCCTGGGCAATGGCTGTCGGCGCCACTCATGGTAGCGGGCCGCCGCCTCGGGGTGCCGGGCAAGGTAATTGAGATAGGTGCCGAGCTCGCGGGCGCTGCCATAGGCGGCCGCATCGATATAGCTTCCCGGCGGCACGAACTCGGCGACATTGGGCGCGCCGCGATAGACCGGAATGCTGCCGGCGCTCAGCGCATCGTAGATCTTCTCGGTCACGTAGTCGGGCGCACTCGAGTTTTCGAACGCGATACAGAACGGATAGCGGGCGACCGCCCGGCGCTTGCTGAGCCCGCCCCCGTCATCGGCACTGAGCTGCCGGTTGTTGAACAGCCGCCCGTAGCAATCGATCGGCACGTAGCGAAGCAGTTCGGCCATCAACTGGGCGCGCCCCATGCGGTCGTCGCCATTGGAAATGAACGCCACCACCGGCGCCTGCTCGTCGCGCTGCGCCGTCGGCGCCGCCCGGATGCGCTCCCATTCGTCCGGCAGCGGCAGATAGGGCGTCCACACATCGGCATTCCGCTCATAGGTCATGCGCAAGTCGAACTGACGCATGAACTCCTGGTCGGCCATCAACGGGTAGTTGACTGTGCTCTCGAGCGACCAGCCGACCCAGCTTTGCAGCGGATAGCGGCGGGTGCGAAAGCCCGGCTTGCAGTTGGGCAGGTGGACGATCACGACATCGGCCAGTCCGAGCTTGCGGCGATCATGCGTCCAGTCGACGCCATCGACCGGCGGCAGCTCGGCTGCCCGGTTGAAGAACGGCGTATAGAACAGCGCCAGCAGCCGATCGGTCACCTCGGTGCTCATTGCGGCCCTCGTTGCCGGCGCCAGTTCGCTTCGATCAGCGCGACGGCTTCGCCAGTCGTCGCACTCAGCGTCATCTCGAGCGCCAGCCGCCGGCCGCGCTGCGCGATCTCGCGGCTTTCCGCATCATGGCCGCGCACCCAATCGAGCTGCGCCAGCAGATCGGAGAGGTCCGCCTTGACGGGTACGTAGTGCTCCCATGGTTTCAGCCGCTCGTAGTACCATTGCCGGAAGCCCAGGCGGCTCTCGACCTTCAGCACGCAGCAGCCGAACAGCAAGCGGGTGAACAGGTTCGACCAGGCATTGGAATAGCCATCGATGTCGAGCGCGTACTTGCGTTCGAGCCAGCTGGCCTGTGGCACCGAGGTCCCCGCGATCCCGAGCCGCTCATAGACGGCAGGACTGGCGCCGCGGTGCCGGGGCGACACGAATTTCACATCCGTCTCCCTGGCGCCGCGCAGCAGCAGGCAGGCCAGCAGCCGCTGCGAGCAGAGCTCGGGGTGGCCCTCGACGAGGTCTGCGTCAAAGCTCAGCTGCGAGTTGGTGCCGCCACGCCACACCAGGGCCGGGCTCCGCTCCGGCCACGGCAAGCCCTGCGCGAGCCCCAGCTTGCGTTCGCCTGCATAGCCGCGGCTCTCGAAAAAGATCGGGTCGGGCAGCGCCGTGACCTCAGGCAGTCGCGGCGAGGGCGAAAACGTCGCCGCCGACGGCAGATCGCCGTCCGACAGGGTGACGCTGATCGCCTCGACCGCCGCGCTGGTGTGCAGCATCCAGTAGACATATGAGCGCAGCCGCTCCGCGCCATACTGGCGCGTCGCCCCGGGGTCGTAGGACGACAGCCGTACCTCGAGCCCGCCCCGATGGCGGTGGATCAGCGCATCATGCACATAGGGGATCGCCGGATCGAGCCGGACTGCAACCTCGGGCATAGGGATGGCGAGGTCTCCCCCGAGCGCCCGCACGGCCCGCGCCGCGGCGTCGACCAGCCGGCGCTCTCGACCGTTTGCCCGCCACCGCGCGGCCAGCGCTCGAACTGCTGAAGGCATGCGAAAACCTGAAAAGCTGCCTGAGAAATACCTGCAACACGGCGCGCCCCGGATTTGAGCAGTCACGCCGACATATCCATGGTGGAGTGATCCATATCCTGTTTGACTACGCAATCGTCATCGGGCAAGCGCAGTAACGAGCGGATGGCTCGGCCAGCGCTCGCCAGACACAGGGCCCGCCAAAGTGCCGAGCGTCAGGATCAGGATCGACCAGCGCCCGGCCTTTGTCATCGAGACTCACGGCCGGCGCGATACGATCGTCTCGGCGGCGATCGAGAAAGACCACTGCTGGGATCCCGCTTCCACCCGCATCGCCCGTGCCGTGCTGCGGCACGAGGTGGATTTCGTCGATGTCGGCGCCAATATCGGCTGGTTCACGCTGATCGCCGCGGAAGCCCTCGGGGCCCGTGGCTCAGTGCACAGTTTCGAGCCCGATCCGCGTCATGTCGTCAAGCTGAAAGCCAGCGTGCGCCGCAACCACTTCCGCAACGTCACCATCAATGCCTGGGCCCTGTCGGATTTTGACGGCGAAGGGCGGCTGTTCCGCAACGAGAAAAATCTCGGCGACCATCGCATGTTCGAGTTTGGCCCGCCGCGGCGCTCCGAGCCGGTGGCGGTCCGCACGCTCGATGGCTATGGCGGGCTCGCCGCTGGCCGGCCATTACTTTTGAAGCTCGATGTGTAGGGCAGCGAGATGAAGGTGCTCGAAGGCGCCCGCCGCCTGCTGGCCTCGCATCGGGCCGAGATCGTCATGCTGTGCGAGGTTGCTCCCCACCTCCTCGCTGCTGCCGGCTCGTCGGTCGAGGCCCTGGTATTTCGGCTGCGCGACCTCGGCTTCCTGCCGGCGCTGATCGATCAAACGAGATCCATGGCGCATCCGCTGACCTGGGAACAGCTGGTGTCGCGCAGCCGGCAGGGCGTGGCCGAAAATCCGGAACACGAAACCGACCTGCTGCTGTTCCGCCGCCCCGACGGCCTCGTCGCCCCGGCGCTGCAGCTGGGGCGGGGATGAGCGGTGAGCCCGCCCGATCCTCCCGGATCCGGGCATTGTCCGGCCCGCCCTTCGCCCAGCCGCCTGCTCAGCAAGGGGGTGATCGACGCGGCGGAGCATGCGGTCTTTGTGGAAGCGGCAGCCACAGTCAGCGTCGACCAGCGTCTCGATCAAACCGCTGGCGCCGGCGAGCAGCTGGAACCGGCCACCAGCGCAGTGACGGCTTGCGCGACAGCTGCCGCTTTGGCCCGTGCCCCGCTCTTGCCTGGGCGCCGAGCCAAGTGCATGTTACCGCCCGCGAATTCTTCGCACGCGGGAGCACCCAATGCGAGCCTACTGATCCGAGCGCAGCGCCATGAAGCCGGGCATGCGAGCGTTCTTGCTCGCCCTCGATTCGGCGCGACAACCGCTTGGATCAGATCGTTCTCTGGGTAGGACTCGCTGCATCAATCGCAGCAATTGCCGCCGTTGCCACTCGATCACGTACTGACATTCGGCAACGCCGCGAGTTCTCTGTGGGCTTTGGTCAAACCTCTGCACTGCCATTCTCGCTCCATGCCCCAGCCGGCTAACGAGTGAACATCACGTACCTGCTGCATCCCCGCAGCAGGTGGCAGAGCCGACCGCGACCCCACATCCTCCCCTCGGAAACACTGATCCCACTCAAAGCCATTTGAGGGGATTACAATGTTGAACGTTACTATCGGCGAGGTGGAGCTGAAACTGCACACCGAGCCCGGCCTGTTTTCGCCGCTGCGGGCCGATGCCGGCACGCTCGCCATGCTCTCGCTGATCAGCTTTGACGCTGCGGACAAGGTGCTCGATCTCGGCTGCGGCTATGGCCTCGTGGGCCTTTTCGCCGCCCACCATGTGCCTCCCGCAAGCGTTGTCATGCTCGACAACGATCCGAGGGCCGTGGCCATCGCCCGCCGCAATGCCGATGTGAATGGCGTGCCCGAAGTGACGGTGGCCTTGTCCGACGGGCTGGGCGGCACGCGGGAGACGGGGTTCACCAAAATCATCTCGAACCCGCCCTACCATGTCGATTTCTCGGTTCCGAAGCAGTTCATCGAGAAGGGGTTCAACCGCCTCGCGCTCGGCGGAACCATGTGGATGGTCGCCAAACGACACGACTGGTACCGCAACAAGCTCGCCGCCATCTTCGGCGGCTGCCGGGTCCACCAGATCGACGGCTACCATGTATTCGAAGCCACCAAGCGCCGATCGACCTACGCGAGGGCGCGGCCGTGAAAGTTCTGGGCGTCAGTTCGAATTGAACAGCCCATCGTGGAGTAGAGATCGCCGCTTTAGCATCGGCGCGGCTCCCAACCCGCGCGGTCTGCCCTTGGCTCGTGCGACCGCGGGTCGATTGCGGCTGGTGACAGCGTTCTTGCCAACACCCCAGAGACGACGGCGGCCTTCGGGAGGGGAGCGTTCGAGTGGGGTAGACATAGCTGCGGCGAGACTCCGGAACTCAGGAGTCGCCGCTCGCCGACCGATGCTGACGTGGCCGATGGGCCTGCGTTCCTAAACGACCCACGGTCGCAACCTGATCAGTCGACGGGTTACTGGTTGAAGAACGTCTTCAGTAGACGGGCCATGAGTTCGGGGGCGACGACGTGTCCCTGCCCGTCGAGCGTGTGTCGTTCGGTCTGGGGGATGGCAGCGGTTATCGCTGTCGCGGCGCGGTCGAAGAAGTCGGTCGGGAGGCCTGCGAACTGGGGCTCGGTGGTCGGACCCTCGGTGGTCACCAGGACCGACTGAGTGATGCGGGCAAGTCGGTTCGTGGGGATCTTGTAGTCATTGAGGATCACTGCGTCTTTGACGAGCGTGTGGGCGAGCGCAACGGACGAGGCCCAGATCGGGTACTGTTTGTACGCCGCGATGTCCGCGTCGGGTCCGCCGGTAAGCCTCATGAACAGTTCCAGGAGCTCCTCGTCCCGGCCGGCCTTGTCTGCCTCGTAGGTGTCCGCAAGGTACTGGTTGAACCTCGGCCACTGGTCGTCCCCGATCACGTACGGCACATCCCACACCGCGATCCTGTCGATCGCCGAACCTGCCGCTGCTGCCTCCAGCGCGAGGGCGCCGCCAGATGAGGCGCCGTACACGTGAGCTGAGCCGCCGGCTGTCGCAATCAGCGCGTCGAGGTCTTCCACCTCACGCGCCAAGGCGTACGGCGGTGTATTGCCGCTGGCGCCGCGGCCGCGTCGTGCGTAATTGTAGACCGTGAAATGGTCGGCAAGGAGCCGGGCCAGCGGCGCGTTCTCAGCGCCGTCGTCCAGGGTGCCGCCGACGAGGATCACCGCCGGGCCAGCGCCTTGCCGGTCGTAGACGATCCTCGTGCCGTCCGCAGAAGTGACATGGGGCATCTTACTTCTCCTCTAAAGTCGTCTTGCGGACCCGTCTCGCCGGCACAGCAAAGAGCAGCCGGAAGTAGCGAGCTAGGTGATCGAGGCTGTCGAGCGCGGCGGGCATACCGTCCAGCGCTTTGGCGAGGATGAACGCGCCTTGCACGACCGCCTGGGTGTGCAGTGCGAGGCCCTCGGCTGTGAGTTCGCCGCTGTAGTCGCTGCGGGCAATTGCCGCCTCGATATCCGTTTCGAGCGTCCGCGCGTGCAACACGATGCTGTTGGCGCAGGCCTCACGAACGGCGGGATGCGTCACATAGGCTTCCTGCACGATCGTGCCGGCGTAGCAGGTGGCCTCGGGGATCGTGTTGGTGAGCAGGGCTTTCCGCAGTTCGATGTAGCCCAGCAGCCGGTCGAGCGGCTCGGGTGCGGAATGGTAGCTCGCCGAGGCGAATAGTGCTCCGGTGACCACATCCCAATGGGTGGCCGCGGCGATGGCCAATTCTTCCTTGCTGGAAAAATGATGAAAGAAGCTGCCCTTCGTCAGGCCAGCTCCGGCGCAGACATCCTCGATGCGGGTGGCGTGGTAACCCTTCTCCCGGACGACGTTGAGCGTCGCATTCAGAATTTTGAGGCGTGACTCGTGCATATTCCTATCATACCCACTAGTTGGTATGGCGTCAACAGCGCCCTGTGAGTCAGGACGAACGCCTGGATCAACAGCTCAGATAAAAGACTTTCGCGAGGAGAAGTTCTTGTACAGAAGAACAGGCGCAACCGCCTCGATCACAGCAGCCCTTTGACTAGCCTGGAAGCGGGTGTCCGCTTTGGCCAAATGCGGACGCGGTTCGAGTCGAAGCCGCGGCGGAGGCCGAAGTGGAACAGCCAGTTCGGCACGACGTTCTTGGCGCCCAGAAAGCCCAGCGGCAGCGCCACCACGGCGGCGATCAGCGTGCCGAGAAAGGCCATGCCGAGCGTCTGCGGCATGGCATAGACATGCTCCCAGAAGGCGCCCCCATCGCTCGGCGGCCACATGAAGTGGACCAGGAAGCCGAGCTTGCCGAGCCCATCCCAGATGCGCTGGGGGTGGCATCGATCCAACCAGAGGCCGAAGCCGAACACCGCGAGGAAGGCCAGCCACAGGGCCCAGCTGCGCAGACGCTGCGGCAGCGGCCGGGCGAGGATTTCGGGGTTGGTCTGGCGCAGCACCGCCACCGTGTCGGCGCTCAGTTTGGCGTTCATCGTCAGTACCCCCTTGCCGGCGTCTTGCCCGATCAGGCGGCGGCAGATCGCCTCGCAGCTGAGATCGATGATCGCGGTCATGGCGATCAGCAGCAGCATGATGGCGCTGATATCGGTGTATTCGAACTGCCGGATGGCGACGTAGAGATCCTTGCCGATCCCCCTGCCCGACCACGCCCAGCACCGCGGCGCCGCGCACGTTGATCTCCATGGGCAGCAGCCGGCTCAGCCGTCAGTCGCCAAGGCGTTGCCGGTGCCGGCAACCTCGTGAAAGGTCGTTCGCGCCAGCTCGGTCAACAACAGCGCCTGTTGCCAGCGGTCGGCGGTTTCATCGAACCCTCCGTCACCCCCGTGCAGTTGCGCATAGTCCATGTAGATCGGGCCGTTTGCTCCGGCCGCCGCGGCCGGCAGGAGCTCGGGAGCAAAGACGATGCGATCTGCCGCCTCGGCCTTGGCGAGGAAGGCCGCAAAGCACCGTCGCCACATCTCGATGAAGTGCGACAGATGCGGTTGGTCCCGCCCACCCCGGCCGATCGCCACCTGCATCGAACCAGCATTGCCGATCCGTCCGTGGATGAACCGGGTCCTCGCAAATACCGGCGCGAGGAAGTCGAGCTTGGCGTCGAAATCGCCATAGGGCATTTCGAGCCCGGTATACCAATGCGAGAGATCGGCATTGAAACGCATCTCGGGGAAATGCGTGATCCAGCGCAGCGTGCGCCACATATCCTGGGTGATGGTGGCGCGATGCGTCTCGAAGTAGACCGGGTAGCCGGTCGCGTCACTGGCTTCGAGCACCGCATCGATGAAGTGCATCGCTTCGCTGTCGCCCTCCAAGCCGGTCCCGACATGGAGGGTCGTTGCGGCATGGCCGAGCGCCTGGTGACGCCTGACCAAAGGCATTGCCTCGTCGGGTCGGCGCACGCTGCCCGAACCGAACGTCGTCAACCCCGCTGCCGCAAAGGCAGGGTCATCGTTCCCCTGCACTGCCGTGTAACCGGCCTGCTTCAGCGCCGATGCCACGCTGGCGTTGTCGCCGGATGGAGCTTGCGACCACTTGGGCAGTGCCAAAAGGGTGCCGAGGTTAAGCGCGAGGGTCAGCCTGTCGGCGGGGCGGGCGGCGCTTTCCATGTCTCGTCTCGAACCTGGGGGCTGATGCAAGTCACGAAGCTGGCAGCTCTGGCAGTCGCCGCCGCATCGCGTGGTTGGCGACATCCGGGGTTCACTGAACTGCTCGGTCATTGATTCGCCCCTCTTGCGCTGACCGGTAGGCGGAGGGCGGCACGCCATAGCGGCGGCGGAAGCGCGTCGAGAAATAGTAGGCATTGGGAAAGCCCACTTCCTCGGCAATGTGCGCCACCGACCATGACGAAGAGTGCAGCATCTGCGCCGCCCGGGCCAGACGAACGAACTCGATATAGGCCTGAGGCGACAGGTTGACCTGTTCGGTGAACAGCACGGAAAAGCGCGAGCGCGACAGGCCAACCGCTTTGCCCAGGGTTGCGATGTTGAGCGGGGCCGCGAGCCGCTCGCCCACGATCTCGAGCGCTTTCTTGATGCGTCCGTCGAGCTGCGATGCGCCATGCAGGGGGTTGAGATCGTCGGCCGTGATGAGCACGCGCTCGAGGCTGTTCATTGCCGCCTCGTACCTGAGCCGAAGTGGGGCATTGCTGACTTCCACCATGCGGCGCAACTCGCTCTCGATCGGCTCGAACTGCTCCCCGGCCTCAAGGATCATGATACCGCGTGAAATGCGCGGCCAGGCCAGCCAGGGCAGCCAGTGCGGGCGAGGGCGAACATGCACCCAGATGTTCACCCAGCGGCTGTCGTCATCGAGATGTCCGTATTCCTGGGGGGTGTCCGGGGCGATCAACAGGATGTCGCCCCGGCGCAACGTCCGCGTGGTGCCCTCGGCCTTGACATAGCCAACGCCATCAAGCGTGCTCACCATCAGCCAGTCCTTGGTGCCCTCCGGGCGATAGCCGCGACTGAACTCCTTGGATTGGTACTGAATGCCCGCCACAATGGGCGAGGACTCCGGTGCCGGCGTTACGTTGATGTGCGGCATTTGTGGTCACGCTCCAAAATCAGGCGGTTACCAGACGCTCGAGCCCACGTTGCGTGCCGGGGTGGCGGGGGGTAATGGGCTCGAGGATCTTGCGCTGCTCGGGCGTCACGCGATCAAGCAACTCCTGGGAGTACTTGAAGCCGTAGCGGGTATTGCCCCAGCTGGGCCCGTACCGGAAAATCACCACGCGCCGGTCACCGGGATTGATGCGCTTGGTCGCGCCATGCGACAGCGCATCGACGAACATCAGCGCATCGCCGGCCTTCATGTTGACTTCGATCGAACCCTCGACGACCTCGTCCTCGTCCTTGACGCGCTCCGAGAAATTGCGGGCAAATACGGGGTGGGCGATATTGCTCTTGTGGCTGCCGGGCAGGATGCGGGTGCCGCCATCGCCGGGGCCGATATCGGTCAGAGCCAACAGGATATTGACCTGGCCGCAACGGAACTGACCGTTTACGAAGCGGAACTGGTTGCGCACCACGCCATCCTGGCCGCCCGAGTGCAGTGGGAAGTAGCCGCCATTGCGACGCACCGATGCGAAGCACTCGTCGATGAACAGCCCTCCGACATAGGTACCGTCTTCGCCGCAATAGCGGCGCAGGCGGTCGATCCACGACGGGTGGTCGATCAGCGCCTCGAAGGGCTTGCCCGCTTCCACGATGTTCTGCAGCTCGAGCCCGGCGTGACCGTTATTGTCGAGCCGCTGGGCGTTGCCCCACCATTCGCCAAATTGCAGCTCGGGAAAATTGTCAAAAGCCCGATTGAGGTTAGCGAGCAATGTGGCATCGATGGCTTTCTCGAGAATGAGGTAGCCTCGCAGGTCAAAAAGAAAGTCCTGAAGGTCAAAATCGGGCATTGGGGTCCTCCCTGATTGCGATCCCCAGACTAGGAGCGACCTGGCTGCTGCTCAATCAGCGCGTGTTGCGATTTCCTTCGTTATTGTTCTGAGTTCGCCGGCAGCGCCAGATAGCACGATCTGGTCAAACGTACACCAAGTATCTGTATTTGTTTGATCTTTTTAGAACAGCACGCCAACACTGCACCCGCACGGACCTTCGCTGTACGGTGATCGAGACGCATCGAACCTGCACGGCCGCCCCTGCCCGTTGCCATCCCCTAGGCGTCAACAGCGAGGCCAACAGCCCGATCATGGCAGCCCATGGGCCAGTACCGAGAGCTGTGGATGGACGCAAAGAACAACACAAAAACGAAGGTCGACGAGACACCGTCTCATTCCTCTGCTGCCCGTGGCGCCCTACCCTCGGCGTGATCCTCGTTGGACTTTACGGCGCGACGAGCTGGCCGGAGCGAAGCCGAAAACGGCTCGGGCGGCGTGCACCCAACGCGGCAAGTCGGCGCGCTTGCGCCTTTGGGAGGAAGCCAGTGAAACCATCCAGCCATCGCCTGTTGGCGACGTGCCTGCTGTTCGGAACTTCAGCCTTTGCAGCTGAAGCGCAAATGCTCGAACCAACCACCCCGCCCGATCCGCCCTCGTTCGAGGCGCAGGGCAAGCCGAACTTCGTCGGGGTCGCCGATATCCTCGAGTTCAGGGCGCTGCCGGAATATCACGAGCCCGATTGGGTCACCGCGAAATACGTGTCGGCCGGCCTGCTTCCATCGGTGAAGGATCGGCTGCCGACCGAACCGCTGGTGTTCAAGGCCGCCAATATGCCCGATGGCATCGGCGTCTATGGCGACGTCATGCGTCACGTCATCGGCGGTCGTCCCGAAGGCTGGAACTATGCAGCTGGCCAGTCACAGGGCTGGGGCGGCATCGATATCGGCACAATGGAGTGCCTGACCCGCACCGGGCCGCTGTTCCAGATCAAGGCCGAGGACCTGGAACCGCTGCCCAACCTGGCGAGGAGCTGGGAGTGGTCGGAGGACGGCTATCAGCTGACCATGCACCTGATCGAGGGCGCCAAGTGGTCCGACGGGGTGCCGTTCGACGCCGATGACGTCATGTTCTACTGGGAAGACAACGTTCTCGACCCCAATGTGACGCCACTCAACGGCGCCTCGCCTGAGACCTTCGGCGTCGGCACGACGCTCGAAAAGGTCGACGCCAATACCATCCGGTGGACGTTCAAGGAGCCGTTCCCGAAACAGTATCTGTACCAGATGGGCTATGGCACGTTCTGTCCCGGGCCGGCGCATCTGCTGAAACCGCAGCACCCAAAATACAATCCGGCCAACAGCTACGAAGACTACAAGAATGCCTTTCCGCCGACCTACCTGAACTTTCCGGTCATGGGCGCCTGGGTGGTGGTCGAGTATCGGCCCGACGACATCATCGTGACGCGGCGCAACCCCTATTACTGGAAGGTCGACGAGGCCGGCAACCAGCTGCCCTACCTCAACGAAGTGCACTACCGGCTTTCAACCTGGGCCGATCGCGACGTTCAGGCGGCGGCCGGAACTGGCGATTATTCCAACCTGGAGCAGCCCGAGAACTATGTCGAGGCGCTGAAGCGTTCGGCGGCTGACGACGCGCCGGCACGTTTGGAATTCGGGCCGCGCACCATCGGCTATTCCCTGCTGCTCAACTATTCGGCCAACGGCTGGGGCGAACCGGACGCCCGCTCGCAGGCCGTGCGCGAGTTGAATCGCAACCTCGATTTCCGCAAGGCTATCAGCACGGCCCTCGACCGGCAGAAACTCGGCGAATCCCTGGTCAAGGGCCCCTTTACGGCAATCTATCCGGGCGGCCTCTATTCGGCGTCGGCCTATTACGACAAAGCATCGACAGTCTATTATCCGTACTCGCTGGAGACGGCGAAGGCCTATCTGGCCAAGGCCGGACTGGTCGACACGGACGGCGACGGCATCGTCAACTTCCCGGCCGGCACGGCCGGCGGTGCCAATGTCGAGATTGCGCTGCTTTCCGAAACTGACCTCCGCACCAACAAGAATATTGGCGAAGCGATCATTGCCCAGCTCGAACCGCTCGGCATCCGCGTCGTTTCGAACTTCATGGGCAATAACGAAACCCTCGCTCGGCAGGCGGCGGGCCAATATGACTGGCTCGTTTATCGCAATCAGTCGGAGCTGATTACGGCGGTGCAGAACACCGTCGCCCTGGCTCCCACCGGACCCCGAGTAAGCGTGTTCCACCGCGCCGGAACCGATGGCTCGCTGGACCTGTTGCCGTTCGAGACCGACCTCGTCGAAACCGTCAACAGCTTCATTGCCACCAACGACCCTGCCGAGCGCATCGCGCTGATGAAGCACTATCAGCAGGTCTACACCGAGAACGTCTACGCCGTCGGCCTCACCCAGTATTCGGCGGCGCTGATCGTCAACAAACGCTTCGCAAATATCCCGATCGGCGCCCCCAACTTCATGTTCAACTGGGGCGAAGACAGCATCATGCGCGAGCGGGTGTTCGTCTCGGCCGACAAACAGCAGGACTATGAGCTTCACCCCGAGTCCCTCCCGGGAACGCCCGGCTCGCCAGACCCGATCGATTGATCGGGCCGCCGGGACAATGAGCAAGGGGGCTTAGGCCCCCTTGCTTTTGCACCTTGCTTCGACCGCCTGTCACGCCGGCTCCACAACTCGTTGAGTGCACCCGGCTAGGCCGGCCGTTGCTTCCCGCCAAGCAACGCTCACTAATCCCGCATTAATGATGAAGTAGCTCAGGGGACGACAAAATCTTCGCCGGCCGAAATATTCCGGCCATGTTTAAGGTCATTGCAGTCTCCGCAACCTTGAGTTTTGCCTTGGTCACGGCGGCGTTGCCGCAATCGGCCTCCCCCGCCGAGCTGTGCAACCAACTGGCTGGCCATCCCTGGGAGCCGGGTCGGAACGGCCACACCGGCGTCGAGTGGAACCAGGTCGATGCGCAGCCATCCCGACTACACCTTTCGGGCCTCCCCAAACTCCACCTCGAGCCACCAGCTCGCCGCCTGCCCCGGCTTCAGCCACAGCACGCAGTCGGCTTCAGCTGCACTGGCGCATGAATCGGCAAACCCGGTCATCGGTTCGATGGCGATAGCATCCACCGGGCCGATGCCGGCCCGATCCATCCACACGCCGAGATAGGGCACGACGGCTGCGTCCCAACGGAATGTCAGCCGCGCGCCATCGGGCTGGATCAATTGCGCCCGATCGGCTGGCCGGTCCGGGGTGACGAACAGCTTGGCGCTCGTGCCCGGCGGCAGGTCGCTCAACCGGATCGGCGCGCCGGGCTCGCGTGCTTCCCAATAGCCGCGACCGAACCGATCGATCAGCGGCTCAGCCCCACTGCCGAGCACCACCTCGGTGTCCGGGCTTGCCGCGAATTGCGGATGCGCCGCCCAGAGGAACGGCATCGGCTCGGCGGTGCTGACACGGTAGTCGAGCCGAAACCCGGCAGTCCCGATGCTGAGCCGGCGGCGCAGCGTGTAGGCAAAGTGGCGACCTCGCACTGCGAGCCACCCGTCGCCCATCTCGCTCCACGCTTGATCCCACGCATCTCCGTGCAGCGGCAGCCGGCGGCCCATCACCGCGCAATCGTCGATGGTGGGCGCGCACTCGTCCCAGCCGAACATGTCGCCATCGACCAGCAGTGGCGGCAGTTCGGCGTGCGGCAGCAGCGGACGCCGCGGCTGGGTCAGCCACTCCCGGCCGCGATAAACGATCGAGGCGAGCTTGCCGCCACGCTGCGGCAACACCACCACCGTGAGCTCGCCGGCGCGGTAGAGCAGCGCCGGGTCGCCACGCCAGACAGCTCGCTCGGGATCGGAATACGCCGCCAAGACCATACCTGCAGATTTATCGATATATGATCACCGCGCCGCTCGCGCCTGTCAACAGCCGGCGCAGCGCGCGAAATCGCGCAGAAACGCCTCCACCCGACCCGACACAGCTTCAGGCGGACCTCATGCAGCGGTGGGAGACACCACCTTGTAGACGTTGAACACTGTCGGGGCCGCCAGCAGCGCGATGCCGACGCCAAAGGCGACAGCCACCCAGATGCGGGCGATCGGCCGGGTGTAGGCCCTGAGGTTGAGATCGGCATGATAGAGCGCCGCGGCCTTCGCCTCCCAATCCCTGACCGTCGTGGCTGCCGTCTCCTCGAGCTTGATCTGCAGGAACAGCCGCGCGCCCTCCGGTAATCCGAAAACCGACCACATCCTGAGGTTCGAGAGCAGTGTCGCCGCCATGGCGCGGCGCGATTTGAAGAACTCGAAATCCGACAGGCCCTGAAGTCTCCCCACGATTTCGTCGATGTCGCCGCCTTTGCGGAACTCGCTGGGCACGAACACCGAAAAGCTCAGGTAACCCAACAGGAAAGTCGCGCTGCCGGCGAAGGTGAGCTTGGCCGAGAGCGGATCGAGCCCGGCATCGGTCAGCGCCTTGCCGACATTACCAAGGACGAGGGCCGCCAGCGAAATCGCGGTAATGGCCTTGCCCAGAAAGGAATCCCGGATGCGCCCCAGCGCCACCCAGGTGATCCACTCGTTCAGCTTGGCCCACATGGTGCGGGCGCCTCAGGCGAAAGCCATGCGTGGGCGCGGCCGCTTGCCGGCCGCCTCGGCCAGGGCGCGGATGACCCCGGCCAGATCCTCGTCCTCCCAGTTCGCGTCGAAGCGCGCGTCGCGTGACTTGCCGGCCAGTTGGGTGAGCCATTCGACATCCTCGGCGGCATCGTCCGAACCATCAAAGCGCGAGCTGAAATGTTCGGCGACACGCACCAGCGTCATGCCGCGCACTTCGAACACCCGCCCCGAGGCGCGCTGATCAGGCTCGGCTTCGGGAAACACCTGTTCGAGGGAACTGACCAGATCGCCTTCGGTGCAGCCGGTGAGGCACGGTCCATAGGGCTCGATGTAGTGCGCGTAGCCTTGGCCGTGGCAGTCCACATAGCAGTCGTCGTGTCCAGGAGCGGAAATATGCGCCACGCGAAATCTCCATGATGGTGACGAGGTCAAGTAAAACGCAGGAAACAATGACAGTTCTAGTGTTGTTTCGCCATATGTGATGCAGCCCGACAGCTCGCGGGCGGCGCGCCCTCTCCCTGCCAAGCGCAGGGCAATCGCATATGCACAGCCACGGAGTTCTCCGTGGTCCTCCACCGTGGGCCCGTACACAACCCATGCGATAGCCCTGCGCTGCGGGAGGGGAAGCTCTGCCGCATTTAACGATATACCGAATCGCCTCGCCTCAAACACCGCCAGCCGCCAACCTCAGCGCCAGAATCCCCAGCGCCCCGCAGAATCCTGATTGACAAGCGCTGCAATCCTCATGCAGCTTCGCTTTATCGATAAATCTGGAGGGAAACAGATGTCGCTGCCAAACCATAGTGTCGTCGCGCCGGTCACCCGGCGCCGCCTGTTGACAATGTCCGCCGCGCTGATGGCCGGCACCGCGCTGGCGGCCGCCACGGGAAATGCCTTCGCCCAGGGTGGCGCCGCGCTGCAGTTCTGGAAAATGCCGAACATGGCGGCGGAAAACGAGAACGCCTATTGGGCGGGTGCCGTCGCCGGTTTCAAGGAGGCGAGCGGCAACAGCGTCGAGCACCTCCTCGTGCCGTGGGCCGAGTTCCTCGCCAAATACACCGCCGCCTTCGTTTCCGGCACCGCCCCCGACGTCTCCTACCAGGTGACCAACACCCTCAACCAGTTCGGCACCAATGGCCTTCTCGCCGACCTCAAGGCCATCGACCCGGCGCTCGACACCAGCGCCATCAACCAGGCGATGATCGCCTCGGCCACCCAGGACGGCAAGCTTTTCGGCTACCCCTATATCTCGAGCCGCTTCGTGCTGGCGCTGAACGAGGCGGTCTGGGAGAAAGCCGGCAAGCCGGCGCTCCCCACCACCTATGACGAGCTGCTCGAGTTCGCCAAGCAACTCACCTTCGACGAAGCCGGCAAGCCGCTCGGCGATCCGGCCTTCGACAAGACCAAGGTCGCGATCTACGGCATGGCCTGGCCGGGCTCCTATGAGGTCGTGATCAACTATATCTGGAACGTCCTGTTCTCCTATGGCGTCACCCCGTTCAGCGCCGACATGAAGGATATCGGCTTCGATACGCCCGAGGGCCGCGCCGCGCTCGAGCATCTGAAGGCGCTGCAGGATTCCGGCGCCGCGACGCCGCTGACGCTTTATGCCGATGCCAACCAGTGGGCCGAGCTGCTGCCGGCGGGCAAGGCCGGCGTGCAGTGGGTGGAAGCCAACGTCCAGCAATTCGTCAACTTCCCCGAGGCGCGGCTGCAGGTAATGGAGCCGCCGGCGGGTCCGGCCGGGGCCTTCGTCTCGGGTGCCGCGGGCTACCTGGTGATCGCCGAGGCCAGCGCCAACAAGGCGGCGGCGCTCGATTTCATCAAATACGTCACATCAGGCGCGCCCTATGACGATTACATCGCGCAATCGCTGCTGTTCCCGGTCAGCACCAATGCCGATGCGGCAGCCATGTATGGCAAGGTGAGCGAGAAGCGCGCCTACGACTTCCTCGCTGCCGCCCTGCCCCAGACCAAGTCCATGCTGTTCCCGGCGGCCCTGCCCTATAACGGCTATGAGTACCTGGTCGGCGAGATCAACAACTACCTCAGCGGCCAGAAATCGCTCGACCAGGTGATCTCCGACGCGAGGCAGCAGACTGCGACGCTCGCCGCCAATGCCGGGCTCTAGCACCTGATGCAGGCGATCAAGGCCCAGGCGAGGGCGGAGTTCATCTCCGCTCTCGCCTTCCTCACCCCCAAATTCGGTCTGTTCTGCGCCTTCGTCGTGGTGCCGTTCCTCTACACCTTCTACCTGATGCTGTTTCAGGGTGGCCTGATCGGCAAATTCCGGTTCGTCGGCCTGGGGAACTTCGGCGCCTTGCTGGGCGACGGGCTGCTGCGCTCGACCATCGGCAATACGCTGCTGTTCATGGCCATCAACATCCCGGTCACCGTGGCGTTGGCTTTGGGGGTGGGGATCCTGCTCGCCCGCCAGGTGAAGTTTCGGGGTGTCTATCGTTCGCTGATCTACGTGCCTTCGCTGCTCTCGGTTTCGGCCACCGGGCTGGTGTGGAAGATCATGCTCGATCGCGATGCCGGGCCGATCTACGGCTTTTTCAAGCACACGCTGGGGCTCGAACTCAGCTACCTGCAGTCGGGTTCGGTCGCCATCGTCAGCGTGGCGCTGATCAGCGCCTGGGCCTCGGTCGGCTTTTACAGCCTGATCTTCCTCGCCGGCCTCAACGGCATCCCGCAGGAGCTCTACGAGGCAGGCAAGGTCGATGGCATCAGCCCGCGCGCTGCCTTCTGGCACATCACCCTGCCGCTGTTGAAGCCGGTGCTGCAGCTGGTGCTGATCCTCACCTCGATCAGCGCCATCCAGGTGTTCGACATCATCTTCGTGCTCACCCAGGGTGGGCCCGGCACTTCGACCTATACGGTGATGTGGTACATCTACAAATCGGTGTTCGGCGGCGGTTCGGTCGGCTACGCAGCAACCATCAGCGTGGCGGTAATGGTGTTCTCCATTCTCCTTGCCGGAGCCATCGTCCTCATCACCCGCACCCGCGAGGCGAAGTGATGGCGCACCCCGCAACACCCCGCCGCAGCGCGCCGCAACTCTGGGCGGCGTTTCGCACCCACGCGCTGCTGAGCCTCGTCGTCCTCGCCTCGATCGGGCCGGTGCTGTTCGTGGTCGTCGCCTCGTTCAGGCCGATCACCAGCTTCGACTCGCTGGCCAGCAGCACCGCGCAATTCACCCTCGCCAACTATCTCGGGGTGTTCGCGGACAAAGTGTCGATCCAATGGCTGCTGAACTCGATCATCGTCACATGTGCCGTGACCGTGCTGACCGTCATCGTCGACCTCCTCGCCGGCTATGCCTTTGCCAAGCTGAAGTTCAAGGGCAGCGGCCTGTTGCTCTCGGCGATGCTGGCGACCGTCATGGTGCCGTTCGCGGTGACGCTGCTGCCCAACTACGTGCTGGTGGCGCGGCTGGGGCTGGTCAACACCTATGCCGGCCTGATCATCCCGCTGCTCTCGGCGCCGGTCGGGGTTTACCTGATGCGGCAGTTCATTGCGGAAATCCCCGATGCGCTGCTCGAAGCCGCCAAGATCGACGGCGCCAATCCGCTGCAGATCCTCTTGAAGATCATCGTGCCGCTGGCCCGTCAGCCGGCGATCGTCCTTGCGGTGTTCACCTTCGTCAACACCTGGAACAGCTTTCTCTGGCCCCTGCTGATCGCCCAGAGCGAGGACAAGCGCACGCTGATCGTCGGCATCGCCACGCAGAGCCTGCAGCACACGCAGAACCTCGGGGCCATGACCGCCCAGACGGTGATCAGCATGGTGCCGACGCTGGTCGTCTTCGCCATCTTCCAGCGTTACTTCCTCATGGGCCTGACCGCCGGCTCGGTGAAATCATGACAGCCAGAACAAGTCGGGAGGGCCGGCAATGACCGGAGCAAGCTATCCCAGCCTCAAGGGCCAGGTGGTATTCGTCAGCGGCGGCGCCAGCGGCATCGGCGCCGAGATCGTCACCCAGTTTGCCCGCCAGGGCGCGCAGGCCGCCTTCGTCGATATCGATGACGGCAAAGCCGAGGCCCTGGTGGCTGCGCTCGAGGCTGAAGGACTTGCCCGGCCCTACTACCAGCACTGCGATATCCGCGACATCCCGGCGCTCCGGGTGGCCATCGGTGTGGTGATCGGGCATTTCGGCCCGGTCAACACTCTGGTCAACAGCGCCGCCAGCGATGACCCGCACACCATTGCCGAGGTCGAGCCCGACTACTGGGACGAGCGCATGGCGCGCAACCTGAGGCACCATTTCTTCGCCGCCCAGGCAGTGCGCCCGGCGATGAGCGAGGCGGGCGGCGGCTCGATCATCAATATCGGCTCGACCGTCTGGCTGTTCGGCGCCCCCAACACCATCGCCTATGCCACCGCCAAGGCCGCCATCACGGGCATGACCCGCTCGATGGCGCGCGAGCTGGGCCCCGAGAACATTCGGGTCAACTGCGTCATCCCCGGTTGGGTGATGACCGAGCGACAACTCGCCACCTACATCGATGAAACTGCCGAAAGGCAGATCTCCACCCGGCAAGCGCTCTCCAACCGGCGCATCCAGCCGGCCGATATCGCCAACATGGTGCTGTTCCTCGCCGCCGACGAGAGCCGCTCCTGCGCCGGGCAGAACTTTATCGTCGATGCCGGCTGGGTCTGATCCGGCCCGCCCCCTGCCAACACCTCTCTCCCAACGGAACTGACCACCATGAACACCGCCCGCCCCAGCACCGATCCGGTCGTGCACTTGATGCGCGAGAGCTTTTTCTCCGCGCTCATCTCCGATGTGCTCGACGAACTCGGTTACCGCAACCAGGCCCTGCCCTCGCGCATCCGGCCGCTCGATGAAACGCTGAAGCTGGTCGGGCGCGCCCGCACCATGATCTACGCCGATATCTACCAGCAGCCCGGCCCGGACGAGAACCCGCATGCCGGCGAGATCAGGCTGATCGACAGCCTCCAGGTCGACGACGTGGTGGTCTGCGCCTGCGGCACCTCGGGCCGCATCGCCCCCTGGGGCGGCCTGCTCAGCACCGCGTCCAAGGTCCGCGGCGCCGCCGGCGCACTGATGGATGGGCTGGTGCGAGACATCGCCGAAATCCGCGGCTTGAGCTTTCCGGTGTTCCATGGCGGCATCGGACCGCTCGACAGCAAAGGCCGGGCCCGCGTCATCGATACCGATGTGACGGTCGAGTGCGCCGGCGTCAGCATCACCCCCGGCGACATCATCTTCGGCGATGGTGACGGCGTCGTGGTGGTGCCGCGCCTCATCGAGGCTCAGGTGGTTGCCGCGGCAACCGAGCGGCTCAAAGGTGAGAACAAGACCAAAGCCGCATTGCTGGCGGGCCGCAGCCTCGCCGAAGTCTATGCCGAGTTCGGGGTGTTGTGAGGTCACGATGATCGTCGATTGCCACGTCAATATCTGGAACCCCGAGCATGTCCGCCCGCTGCTCACCACCGGCACCGCCACCTCGCGGCCCGGCTCGGTGAGCCAGTTGGCCGATGCCGACACCGTCTACAAGGCCATGTCGGAGGTCGACAGAGCCATCATCTTCTCGCTCCGCTATGGCGACAGCGCCGGCATCGATGGCGATGACGAGGTGACGGCAGCGGCGGTGAAGAAATACCCCGACAAACTCGTCGGCTTTGCCGCCATGGATCCGCGCCGCCCCGACTACATGGACCTCCTCGTGCACGCTGTGGACGATCTCGGCCTCAAGGGCGTCAAATTCGGACCGATCTACAATGGCGTGTCCCTGCTCGATCCGCGCCTCGTGCCGGTCTACGAGTTCTGCGTGAAGCGCAACATTCCGCTCACCATGCACATGGGCACCACCTTCGCCGAGAACGCGCCGATCGAATATGGCCGGCCGCTCGACGTCGACACCATCGCGGCGCGCTATCCCGATTTGAAGATGATCATGGCGCACATGGCTCACCCCTGGGCCGAGGAGTGCATCGTGGTGATCAGGAAGCGCCCCAACGTCTATGCCGAGGTGTCGGCGCTGTTCTATCGGCCGTGGCAGTTCTGGAATACCCTGGTCACCGCGCAGGAATACCGGGTGAACGACCGCAACAAGATCTTCTGGGGCACCGATTTCCCGTTCGCCGAAGTCCGGGAATCGATCGACGGGCTGAATGCGATCAACGACCAGCTCGAGGGCACGAGGCTGCCGCGGATCAGCCAGACGACGATCGACTCGATCCTCCATTCCAACCCGTTCGAACATTGGTGGCACGGGGGCTACCAGCCATGAAAATCACTGAAGTCGAACCGATCCTGCTGCGCGGCAGCGCCGCCTACGGCTCCGGCGCCGGCGGCGCAGAAGCCACCGATAATGGCGATTGGCAGCTGCTGATCCGGGTCGCCACCGACGAGAGCCTGACCGGCTGGTCGGACGTCGAAACCCTGGCGCCGGCGGCGGTCAGCATCATTGCCGGCGAAGGCATGGCGACGGTCGGGTTCCAGACGCTCGGCAGCCTGCTCATCGGCGAGAACCCGCTCGATGTCGAACGGCTCTGGGACAAGCTCTATGTCGGCAGCGCCTATTACGGCCGGCGCGGCATTGCGATGCACTGCATCTCGGCCCTCGATAACTGCCTGTGGTCGATCCGCGCCCAGGCCGCCGGCATGTCGCTGAGCCAGCTGCTCGGCGGCCGGCGACGCGACAAAGTGATGGCCTATGCCTCGACGCTGTTCCGCTCCACCCCCGAGGGGATGATCGAAGCTGCTAATGGCTATATCGACAAGGGCTATCGCGCAGTGAAGTTCGGCTGGGGCGTCTTCGGGCAGGATCCCGGCCGTGACCGCGAACTGGTCGCCGCCGCCCGCCAGGCGCTCGGCCCCGATCGGCACCTGATGGTCGACCCCGGCTGGTACCCGACGGTGACCCCCAACCGCATGCAACCGCGCAGCCGCGCCGACAACGAGGCGCTCTGCCAATGGCTCGGCGACTACCACGTGCGCTGGGTCGAGGATTTCATCCACCCCGAGCATTTCGACGAGTATGCCGCGGTACGGGCGTCGAGCCCGGTGCCGGTCGCCGCCGGCGAGCAGGTCTCGACCGCCTGGGAGTTCGCCCGCTTCATCGAGAGCGGCTGTGTCGATGTGATCCAGCCTGACCTCACCCGCTGCGGCGGACTGACGGTGGCAAAGCAGGTGGCGCAACTGGCGACCCGGGCCGGCATCGACCTCGTACCGCATTCGTGGCTCACCCACCTCCTCACCGGCTACAGCCTGCAGCTGATCGCCACCCTGCCCCGCGCCCGCTTCGTCGAGTTCAACGTCAGCCAGAGCCCGCTGACGGCTGGCATCGCGCCGACGACGCTCGGGCTCGATACCGAGGGCTGTATCGCCATCCCCGATGGCGTCGGTATCGGCATCGAGGTGGATACCGCTTTCGTCGACGCACACCGGGTCCGCTGAGGAGAGAGCCCATGGAACGCCATGTCGTCACTGCCGCCGAGCTCGATCTGGTTTCGCCCGGCCGCCGCGACTATTGGGTGGCGCTGCCGCATGATGGCATCTGGGGCGACCACCTGATCCCGCTCACCGTGTTCGTCGGCCCCGAGGCCGTGCCCGGCAAAGGCCTCGTCGCCTTCGGCTCTACCCATGGCAACGAGTATGAAGGGCCCATCGCCATCAAGCACCTGCTGGGCGAGATCGATATCGCCGATGTGCGCGGCCGCATCATCCTCGTGCCGGTGCTCAACGTTGCCGCGTTCCGGGCGGGCACCCGGGATTCCGTCAACGATGACGGGGTGAACCTCAACCGGGCCTTTGTCGCCGATGCCGGCCGCACCCCGAGCCTGGGGCGGATCACCCACCGCATCGCCGCGTTCGTCCGCACCGCGATCTGGCCGCATGTGCATGTGGTGTTCGACATGCATGCCGGCGGCGAGGTGGCGCAGTTCGCGCTGGGGCCGAGCTTCCACCCGATCGCCGACCCCGAGCAGAACCGCCGCATCGAGGAGACGGCGCGCTGGTTCGGCTCGCCCATCGTCCTCGTCTACCAGAACGAGACGCCCGGGCTGTTGACCAGCGAAGCCGAACGGCTCGGCAAGCTTACCATCGGCGCCGAGCTCGGCTGGGGCCGCTCGGCCCAGCCCGACGGCATCCGCTTCGCCCGCCACGGCATTCGCGCCGCCGCCATCCACTGCGATCAATTGCGGGGGACGATTGCGCCGATCGCTCACCACGCCGACGGCACGCAGCGCAAGATTTCCACCGTCGATCGGCGCTCGATCGTCGTCGCACCGTTCGACGGCCACTACGAGGCGCTGAAAAAGCCCGCCGATCCGGTCAGGGCCGGTGAGACCATTGCGTGGCTGCACGATTTCCAGCACCTCGACGCTGCGCCCTGGCCGGTTCGCTCCCAGGTCGATGGATTGCTGGCCGCGCAGGCCTGGGGCGCCCGCGTCACCCAGGGCCAGCACATCGCCATCACCGGCCAGATCGAGGATTGGGTGAGCTGACAGACATTCGTCGTGTGTGCGGGTAATGTCCGCAAAAGATTCTGGAGTTGAACCACTGTGGTCGCCTCACCCGCGATGTCATCCCAGCGAAAGCTGGGATCCATTTCGCGGCCCGCGCGGGCGGCGCGTTGGGTCCCAGCTTTCGCTGGGATGACAGCCGGTGGGTGGATCAGCAATCGAGCCCAGCCAAGGTCTCGGATGCAGTCCAATCGTGAAACGACTCTGACGACCCTGGAGGAAACTTGCCCCCCAGCAAGAAGGCAATAACGCTCAAGGATGTGGCGCGGCTGGCCGGCACCACGCCGATGACCGTCTCGAACGTACTCAACAACCGTGCCGGCGCCGTCGGCCCGGACCTGTCGGCACGCGTCCGCCGTGTCGCACAGGAGCTCGGCTACCGCCCGCATACCCTGGCGCGGCGGCTCAGGACGCAGCGCAGCCAGATCATCGGCGTGGTGCTGGTCGATGCCTCGCCGTTCTTTCTCTCCGACCCGCTGACCGCCGCCATGCTCGCCGGCCTCACCGCGGCGCTGCACCGGCTCGATTACTCGACGATCCTCCATGGCGTTCGTCCCGACGAGGTCGAACAGGCCTCATTCCTGCGCAATATCGAAACCGATGGCGTCTGCATGGTGCTGGCCGGCGCCAAGTCCACCCGCCGTAAGGTGATCGAGCGGGTCGCCGCCACCAACCAGCCGCTGGTCACCATGCAGGAAGCGGTGCCCGACGACATCAAGGATGCCGCCGGCATCCATTTCGACGACCGCGGCGGGGCGCGCGAACTGACCCGGGCGCTGGTCGCGACCGGGGTGCGGCACGTCCTGTTCCTCGTGCCGGCGCTCGAATGGGCGGCGATGCTGCGGCGTGAAGCCGGCATTCGCGAGGTGCTGGGCGGCGCCGACGGCGTCCGGCTCAGCCTCGTCAAATCGGCCGATGAGAGTTTTGAGGCCTGCCAGGCCGCCCTCGCCGGCTTCATCGCCAAGGGCGAGGTTCCCGATGCGGTAATCGGCGGCAACGACCAGATGGCCATCGCCGCCATGCGCTACCTGCAGGCGATCGGCAAGAACGTTCCCGGCGACATCCAGGTCGCCGGCTTCAACGGCCTCGAGTTCGGCCGCTACACCACCCCCGAACTCACCACCGTCTCCGCCCCGGCCTTCCGCCTCGGCGAGGCCGCCGCCAACGCCATGTTCCACCGCCTCGACACCGGCAGCTTCCCGTTCCGCGAAATGGTGGTGCCGGTCGACGTGATCCTGCGGGGGTCGACCCGGGCGGGTGGCGCGGCCTAGCCGGTCTCGCCGGTGAGGCAGCGGCGGTTATCCGGCCGCTTGAGGGTGGGGCCGGACAACATGCCCAGCCCCGATTTTCATGGCCTCAGAGGCCGCCGCCGCCATGCAGCTTCCGCACTTTCTCGGCCGCGTCCTTGGCGGCCTGTTCGACCGTCATGCTGCCGGTCAGCGCGTTCTGCATCATGTCGGGGACGATGATGTTCATGATCTCCGGGGCTTCCGGCAAAGCCGGGAACGGAATGCCGTTCGGCAGCATCGAGGTGGTGACGTCGAGGAACCTGATGGTGTCGAGCCTCTCCTTCATCCACTGCGTCTTGAAGCCGTTGACATTGCCCGGGTTGGAACCGGCCCAGGCCAGCTTCAACGACCATTCGGGGCTGGTCCACATGCAGATCAGCGCCTTGGCCGCCGGCTCATCCACCTTGCCGCCTTCGACGAACTCGGATTTGACGATGTGGATGTTGGAGCCGCCGAACACTACGGCGCGCTTGCCTTCCGGTCCGGTGGGGATCAGCCCGTAGCGCATGTTCTCGAGCACCGTATCGGCCACCGCCTTGTCCGATCCGGTGGCCGCGCCGGCAAGCTCGACCATCCGGGCATATTCGGACGGGTGCGAGATCATCATCCCCAGTTGACCGGAAATGAACGGCGCCTGGTTCTCACCCTGCGTATTGGTCAGCGCCGAAACCGGCACGGATTTGTCGCGCACATACATATCGTAGGAGGCCTGCAGCGAACGGATGCTTTCCGGGCTGTCGAGCCGCACTTCGCCATAGGTCGGGTTGGCGTCGGCCTCGTCGAACACCCCGCCGCCATAGCCCCAGAGCTGCGGCATGTAGCGATAGGGCGTATTGCCGGCATTCTGCTTGGCGACGAGGCCATAGCCGGCGATGCCGAGCTTGTCGTGGATCTGCTTGGAATAGCTGACCACATCGTCCCAGGTGGCCGGCGGATTGTCGGGGTCGAGCCCGGCCCGCTCGAAGATGTCGGCGTTCCAGATGAACGCCATGGTCTCGTTATTGGTGGGGATGCCGTAGACCTTGCCGTCCCAGGTCACCGCCTTCATCGCGCCGGGCCAGAAATCGTCGGGCTGGTAGCCGACATCCTCGGGCTTCAGTTCCTCGAGATAGCCCTTGGCGGCAAATTCGGTCCCCCCCAGGATCTGCAGGCGGATTGCCATCGGGGCGGAGTTGCCGAGCAGCGCCGTGCGGAACTTGTCGAGCAGCTCGTTATAGGTGATGCCCTGCTCGGTGAGCTCGATCCCCGGATAGGTGGCGCGGAACGCCGCGAAGAAATCGCGGTAGTTATCGCGCATGATCTGCGGATCGGCTTCGAAAATGCCCTGGTACCAGAAGGTGAGCTTGCCCTTGTAGTCGGTCGGCGTCACCGAATTGCAGTGCCCGACCGTGTCGAAAGTCTCCGTTCCGGCGATCGAGCGCACATAGTCCGGCGACCATTTGCTGATGTCGACCCCCGCTCCCAGTGCACTCGAGCCCATGAGGCCGGTGACCAGGACAGCCGACAGCATGCCGCGCTGAAGCGCACGGCCAAGTCCGTGTTCTGACATTGAAATTCCTCCCTTCATCCGCGACGGGCGCCCCTCGCGCCGGTCGAGAATGCCTGTCCGGCAACGGGCCGGTTACGTAGAGTAGCGCCAGGATTTCATCACAGACAACCAGAATTTTGCAAAATCTGGCTCAGCTCTCTGGAAATCCGACGCGAAACCGGCAAAGCTGCAGGCATCGGCAACCTCTGGGGGATCGACAGCGATGAGTGCGTTCAAAGCCCGGCCCCCGGTCGGTATCGATCCGACCGGGGTGTCCGAGGAAGGCGCCGCCGTCTACGAGCTGATCCGCGACGACATCATCTCCGGCCGCCTCGAAGCCAATTCACGCCTCGTCGTCGCCGAGCTGTCTGAGCGGCACCGTGCCCCGGCCAATGCGGTGCGCGAGGCGCTGCAGCTGTTGCGCTCGCAGGGCTTCGTGCTGATCGTCCACAACAAAAGTGCCCGGGTTCGGCCGATCGACCAGGATTTCGTCCGCGACACCTACGAGATTGGCGTGCTGATCGAGCCCTCGATGGTCCGCTGGTTCGTCGGCATGGCGACCACAGCCGATATCGCCGCCCTGGAGCGGATCCAGGAAGAGATCGAGGCCAACAATTTCACCGACCAGGTGCTGCACGGCGAGCTCGATACCCAGTTCCACAACGTCATGTACGAGCGCCACTACAATCACCTGGCCGCCGAGCTGTGGTGGAAGCATCGCGAGGTGCTGCGGGCCGTGGCGCGGCGCTACCAGTACACCCTGGTCCGCCAGGCCCAGGTGATGCGCGAACACCGTGAACTGATCCGGCTGGTCAAGCTCGGCGACGCCGAAACGGCTGCCAGCCTGATCGCCGCGCATGTCGATGGCGCCGGCCGGCATGTGCTCGAGCAGATGCGCGCGTCAAGGGCGGCACGCGCCAGCTGAATCAGGTTTTTTGCGCGGCGTTCGCGTCATGGTTTGAGGGAGCCATCATCAGATGAAGATCACCGGCGTCCGGCCCTGGCTGGTCAAGGCCAGCACATCCTACTGGGGCGAATACCTGTTCGTCGAAGTCACCACCGACGAGGGGGTGTCGGGCTGGGGCGAGATCACCTCGACGACGAAGATCGCCAACCGCGCCCTCGCCGCCATTCTTAAGCAGGTCAGCCACCAGATCGCCGGCGAGGATCCGAGCCGCATCGAGCGGCTCTGGCACAAGCTGTTCCGCAGCTTCACCTACATGGGCAGCCGCGGCGCCGCCTGCGAATGCGTCAGCGCCATCGACATCGCGCTGTGGGATATCCGCGGCAAGGTGCTGGGTTTGCCGGTCTATGAACTGCTCGGCGGCGCGGTGCGCGACGAGATTGCGCTCTACACCCACCCCGACCAATCCAAGTTCACCTCCGACGCCGCCGTCGTCGCCGAGATCACCGACATCGTGAAATCGGGCCACACGGCGCTGAAGTTCGACCCCTTCCCCTACCAGGGCGATCGCGAGCGGCGCGACGGCTATCTCGACGGCATGCTGTCACGCGCCGACGAAAAGAAGGCCGCCGACCTCACGGCGCTGATCCGCCAGACTGCGGGGCCGCAAGTCGAGATCCTGATCGATGCGCATGGCCGCTTCGACGTCCCCACCGCCATCCGGCTCTGCCGCTCGCTCGAAGAGGCCGGGCAGATCGACTGGTTCGAGGAGCCCGTTCCGCCCGAAAGCCTCGATGCCTTGAAGCAGGTGCGCGACAAGGTCAGCGCCCCGATCTCGGTGGGCGAGCGGGCCCACACCAAGTGGGATTTCGTCCCCATCCTCGAGCACAAGCTTGCCGACTACATCATGCCCGACGTCACCTGGACCGGCGGCATCACCGAGATGAAGAAGATCGCCAATCTCGCCGAGGGCTATTACGTGCCGATCTCGCCGCACGATGCCGGCGGGCCGATCAACGTGCTGGCCGGCGCCCATGTGATGATGACGGTGCCCAACTTCTACAAGCTCGAGACCTCGCGCTGGGACCTCAGTGGCTATAACGAGCTGATGCACACCCGCCTCGACAACTCCAACGGCGCGTTGAAGCTGCCACGCGTGCCCGGCCTCGGCATCGAACTCAACCGCGACTACCTCGAGGATAACGAGATCCGGACGGAGTAGGCGGGAACGCGCACTGATGGTGCCGAGCGGGAAGAGCACCCCCACCCTGTCCCTCCCCCGCAAGGGGGGAGGAGACGACAACACTGACGCCGGTGTTTTGGTCTCCCTCCCCCTTGCGGGGAGGGGACAGGGGTGGGGGTGCTCTTCCCACACCGGCCTATCAACCGAAATGACCCCAGGCGACAGAGATCCCCCAGGAACCCCCCAATGAAAATCACCGGCATCGAAACCGTCATCGTCAACGCCGTCCAGCGCAACTGGATCTTCGTGAAGGTCTTGACCGATCAGCCGGGCCTGTGGGGCTGGGGCGAGGCGACGCTCGAGTGGAAAACGCGGGCGGTCACCGGCACCATCGATGACCTGAAGCCCTTCCTCATCGGCGAGGACCCGCTGCGCATCGAGCACCTCGTCAACACCATGACCCGCTTCAGCTTCTGGCCGCTCGGCTCGATCGGGCTTACTGCCGTCTCCGGCATCGAGCAGGCGCTGTGGGACATCAAGGGCAAGGCGCTCGGCGTGCCGGTGTGGCAGCTGCTCGGCGGCCGGGTTCGCGACAGCGTGCGCGTCTACACCCACCTGAAGCGCGGCGACGCCTCGGCCCGCGTCCCCAACACCGATATCTCGCGCTTCTGCGATGCGGTGCAGGAAACCGTCGAGATGGGCTACAACGCCATCAAGCTCGGCTTCGTCCCCTATACCGGGTACGATGCGCCCCTGCCCGCCGTGCGCCATGTCGAAAAACTCGCCGCCGCCGTGCGCGAGCGGGTCGGCGACGGCGTCGAGATCATGACCGATTTCCACGGCCGCCCGGATTCCCTCGATGCGGCGATCGCCTACATCAAGGCGATCGAGCCGATCAAGCCGCTGTTCTGCGAGGAAGTGATCCAGCCCGGCGATACCGCCGCCATGGCCGATATCGCCCGCCGCGTCGATTGCCCGCTCGCCACCGGCGAGCGGCTGTTCACGCCGCGCGAATTCCTCGAAGTGGCCCAGACCCGCGCCGTCGCCTACATCCAGCCCGATCTCGCCCACTGCATGGGCTTTACCGGCGGCCGCAAGATCGCCGCCATCGCCGAAGCCGCACATATGGGGGTATGCCCGCACAACCCGATGGGCCCGGTGGCCGGCGCGGTGGCGCTGCAGTTCGACGCCGCCACCACCAATTTCGTCATCCAGGAAGAAGCCGTCGGCATCGTGCCGTGGTTCGCCGAGATCTGCGCCACCTACCCGCTGAACCTCGTCAACGGCGCCTGGCCGATCCCCGACGCGCCCGGCCTCGGCATCGAAATCGACGAGAAGGCCGCCGCGCGCTACCCGTTCAAGCAGGAGGTGATCCCGGCAACGGAGTCGGTGCTGGCCGATGGGCGGATTGCCAACTGGTAGCGGGATTGGGCCCCTTTTGCAGGACTGCGACATCGAGAATTAGGCACTGCACTCTCCGTGGTCCTCCCCCGTTTCACGGTGGAGGAGCACTGAGAGTCCGGTGGCTTTCATTCTGCGATGGCTCCGCCGGAGCGGTCGCCCCTACCCCTGCAGTCGCGCCAGCGCACAAGCCCCTTCCACCGGCTTGCCGGTGAACAGGTGCGGCGTCAGGTGCGCGGCGGTCTCGCCGAGGCCGGCAACGAAGGCCGCCCAGAGGCTCGGCTGCTCGACGATCACGCTGCCACCGGCCACCACATGGCTGGCCCCGGCGCCCCGCGCGTCGAGCAGCGCCGCGAGGTCCGCCAGCATTCGGCCACCCTCGCGGATCACCGCCTGGGCGAGGTGCGAACCCTGCTCGGCGGCAGTGAACACCGCCACGGCATGCACGCCGACCTCGGCGGCTGAGCGCAACTGCCCCAGGGTGCTGCCGAGCCGCGGAATGGCCTTGACCTCGAGCGAAGCGAGAATGGCCGCGGCGAGCGGCTCGCTGGCGTCGCCACCGCGGTCGAAATGCAGCGCCACGGCGCGCACCGCTTGACGGACGAGTGCGGCGGCGCTGCCCTCGTCGCCGACGATCCAGCCCCAGCCGCCGGCCACCAGCATCCGGTCGGGACTCGGCCGGCACACGGCGATCGAACCGGTGCCGGCCACCACGCCGATCTGCCCGGGAAACCCCAGCGCCAGCGGCATCAGCTCGGCATCGTTGACCACCGCGACTTTCGCGCTGGTGCGCGCCGCGACGGCCGTCTCCAATGCCTTGCACTCCTCGGCATCGTCGCAGCCATGGGCGCCGATGCCGATGGCGGCTACCGCCGCCTCACCGGCGAGTTGCCCGACCAGGGCGAGCAGCCCTTCGGCATCCTCGTCCCAGTCGCGTCGGCGCCAGCTCGAACTCGAAACAATCAGGTCGCGTTGCTCGTCGCCATCGGCAATGGCGCGAAGCTGGGTCTTGGTCCCGCCGATGTCGATGCCGATCAGCAGCGGGGGCTCTAGGGGGCTGGCAAAGCTCATTGCAGGCTGAGGCTCCCGCGAATGCGCTGGCCGTCGCGCTCGAACAGCAGGGCCCGGCCGGCATCGATGCCGAGGCGAACCCTGCTGCCGGCGCGCGCTGCATCGCGACGCGCCCGCACGATCATCGGCGTACCGTCGGCAACCGTGAGATGCACGAAGCTCTCGGCCCCCAGTTCCTCGACCAGCGTCACCCGACCCGAGAGCGCGCCCGGCGCATCATCGCCGGCAATCGTCAGGTGCTCGGGCCGCACGCCAAGCGTCACCGCCCGGGCGCCACCGCCCACACCGCCGATCGGCAGCGTGATATCGGCCGCCCCGCCAACGCCGCTGAGCTTCACCGAGCCGGCATCGACCGAAGCCAGCTGGCCCGCGAGGAAGTTCATCTTCGGCGAACCGACGAAGCCGGCGACGAACTGGTTGTCGGGGTCGTCATAAAGGGTCAAGGGCGGCCCTGCCTGCTGGATCAGGCCGCCGGCCATCACCACCATCTTGTCGGCGAGCGTCATCGCCTCGATCTGGTCGTGCGTCACATAGATCATCGTGGTGCCGAGCCGCTTGTGGAGTTCGGTCAGTTCGGCCCGCATCTGCACCCTGAGCTCCGCATCGAGGTTGGACAGCGGCTCGTCGAACAGGAAGACCCTCGGCTCGCGCACGATGGCGCGGCCGATGGCGACGCGCTGCTTCTGCCCGCCGGAGAGCTGCCCGGGCTTGCGCGCCAACAGCTTTTCGAGCTGCAGGATCGTCGCCGCTTCATTCACCCGCCCGGCGATGAAATCGCGCGCCTTGTGCGCCATCCGGAGCCCGAACGAGACGTTCTCGAACGTCGTCATGTGCGGGTAGAGCGCATAGGACTGGAACACCATCGCCGCGCCGCGATCGGCCGGCTCGATCTCGTTCATCACCTCGCCCGCAATCGAGATGGTGCCGGCGCTGATCTCCTCGAGCCCGGAGATCATGCGCAACAAGGTGGATTTGCCGCAGCCCGAGGGCCCGACGAACACCACGAACTCGCCCTCTTCGATCGAGAGGTCGACATCCCTGAGGATGCTGACCGAGCCGAACGACTTCGAGACCGAGGAAATATCGAGGAAAGCCATTATTGCTCCTTCAGCCCTTGCTTCCCGACATGGCGATGCCCTGGACGATCTGGCGCTGGAAAATGAGGAAGAAAATCAGCGGCGGCACGGCTGCCAACAGGTTCGCCGTCATCACCGTATCCACCGTGTGGTGCGACAGCGGCGAGTTGAACTGGCCCACCACCTGCCCGACGGTGTAGAGTTCTTCCCTGGTGCCCACGATCAGCGGCCACATGTAGTTGCCCCAGGTCTGGATGAAGGTGAGGATGGCCAGCGTCACCAGTGCGTTGCGGCAGAGCGGCAGCACCACGTGCCAGTAAATCTGGAAGTGCCCTGCCCCATCGAGCCGCGCCGCCTCGATCATGTCCTTGGGGATGGCGCGCATGAACTGCACCAGCATGAACAGCCCGAACGCTGAGGCGAGCCCCGGCACCACCAGCCCCTCCATGGTGTTGAGCCAGCCGAGCCGTGAGACCAGCACGTAGGTCGGGATGATGGTGACCGCGGTGGGCACCATCAGCGCCAGGAGCACCACGCCGAACAGGATCTTGCGGCCGGGGAACTCGAACAGCGAAAACTCGAACGCCGCGAGCGAACCGACCAGCAGCACGCCGGCAATGGTCAGGAGCGCATAGAGGATCGAGATGCCGTAGGCCCTCAGGTACCCGGTCTCGGCAAAGATGGTGGCGATCTTGTCGATGCCGGCGCCGAGCGAGGTCGGCCACAGCCGCGGGTTGAGCGATACCGGCTCGCCCGCCTGGGCGAACACCACGTTGATCATCCACCAGATCGGGAACACCGCCACCAGCGCGATGGCCAGTGCCAGCGCCCATTTGAGCGCGGTCCAGACGGTAAGGCGGCGCTGCTTGCGCATCGTGCTCATCGACGTTCACTCCAGGCGCGCAGGCCAAACATCACGCCGGTGACGACGACGATGGCGATGGTGAGCAGGAACCCGTAGGCCGCGGCCTCGCCGAACTTCACCCCGCCAAAGGCCCGCCCCATCATGTCCATGACCGGAAACAGCAACGCGTTGCGCCGTCCGCCATAGGAGGTGAAGGACGAGCCGGTCAGCAGCCAGGGCTTGTCGAACACCTGCATGGCAGAGATCAGCCCATAGGTGAGCACGAAGAACAGCACCGGCCACAGCATCGGGACGGTGACGTGGAAGAGTTGCTGGCGCTTGCTCGCCCCATCGAGCCGGGCGGCCTCGTAAAGCTCGGTCGGAATATTCTTCAGCCCCGCGAGGATGATGACCATGTTGAAGCCGGCCGACACCCAGATATCCACCGCGATCAGCGCGTAGAGCATGGTGTCGGTGTCATTGAGGAAATTGACCGAGGGGATGCCGAACCAGCCCAAGACGATGTTGAGAAGGCCGAAGTTCGGGGCGTAGATCCAGCGCCAGATGGTGGCGGCGAGGAACGCCGGCAGTACCACCGGCATGAAATAGGCGTTGCGGAAGAAGTTCGACCAGCGCCCGGTGAAGCTGTCGACCAGGAGCGCCAGGCCCAGCGCCACGAGGATGCCAAGTGGCACCGTGATGGCGATATAGGCGGCAAGGTTCCCCATGGCGCGGGAGAAATCGCGCGAGCCGATGATCTTGGTGTAGTTCGCGGCGCCGACGAACTCGGGCGTCCGCACGCCGTTCCAGTCGTGGAAGCTGTAAAAGAGGCCGCTGAGGATTGGATAAAGGAAGAACACCGCGAACAGCACCATGAACGGCGCGATCATCAGATAGTGCGGCAGGTAGCGGCGAAACGGCATGGGCAGCCCCTCGGTGGGCCGCGGCTGACGAAGCCAGCCGCGGCACGAAGCATCACGGATGCGGCTTACTGGGCCATGCACTCGTTGAGGGCGGCGATCATCTCCTTGGCGCCTTCGGCCGGCGTGTAGTCGCCATCCGCGGTCGCCGAGGCATAGTCGATCACCGTCGAGTTGTAGCAGCTGGGGATCGAGCCGACGAAATACGGTGCCGCCACTTCCATCGCGCCATGCGCCGCATCCACCGACACCTTGATCAGCGGCAGCGCCGAGACCTCTGGGTCGGCCATGGCGGCGGCGTTGGCGTTGTAGCGGGCGAGGAGCTTCGCCCAGCGCGCCATCTGCGCCTTTTCGGTGATGAAGGCGGCGAACTGGAAGGCGATCTCCTGGTTCTTGCCCGGCGCCACGGCGACGATCTCGTAGCTGCGGATGCCACCGGTCTTGCCGGCGGTGTCGCCCGGGATCAGCACGAAATCATACTTGAGCCCGCTGGCTTTTGCCGCTTCGTCATAGGTGGGGTTCACCCACGGGCCGATGGTGTGGAAAGCCAGCTGGTTGGAAATGAACAGGTCCTTGGTGGCCTGGTCGTTACGGCTGGTGCCGGTGTTGAGCGGCACCATGTCCACGAACTTCTGCAGCACGGTGGTCATCGTGGCTTCATCGATCCGCGTCTTGCGGTTGGGCCAGTCGAAACCCCAGGTCTCGGTATTGCCGGTGGTCGCGTAGATCTCGGCGATCGAGTTGAACACCAGCGTCTCGTCCGGGATGGCATACATGCCGGCGGCCTTGACCTTCTGCATCTGATCGTACCACTCGGCCCAGGTGGCGGGCGGCGTCGCAGGGTCGATGCCGGCCTTCTCCAGCACCGTCAGGTTGCGGAACAACAACGAACCGAACCCGGTATAGGGCAGGCAATAGAGCTCGTCCGGCTTCGGCATGCAGCTCGCCAGCGCGTCCTTGTCGAACTGGGCGCGCTGTTCTTCGGGCAACGCCATGAACTGGGTATAGATATTGGCCATGGCGCCGACATCGACCAGCTGCGCGCCGACCGACTGGGCGTTCATGTAGACATCCGGCACCGTGCCGCTCGCGGCTCCTGCCACCTGCCCGGCGGTCAGGTCGTCATCGCCCTTGCCGCTGATATTGATCGTTACGCCCGGATGCGCGTCGGTGAATTCCTTGATGAACTCCTGCTGCATGGCGAGCGCGTCGCCCTGCGCGAAATCGGAGTACACCCAGTATTCCAGCGTCACATCCTCTGCCGTTGCCGCGCCGGCGAACCCGACGGCGATCAAGGCGGTCGCTGCCGTCAGGGCAGCACGAAATGCTCTGGTCGTCTTCATGAAACCTCCTGTGCCATGCCCCTGCGGCGCCACGCGCCCCTCCAAGGTCAGCGGTTAGGCAGGTTAACTAATAAAAGCCGACGATCAAGCCCGCATGCAGAATTTCTGGCGCAAATTTGCGCTTTCCAGAAAGTAAGGCTGCTATACTAATATGAACCCGCCTGGCGCGATCCCGTTGCACCAGTGCCTTTCTGCCCAGCCCAGTTATGGAGACGACGATGCCGGCACGCGTGCCCTTCCGCGACGCAATCGACCTGGAACCGCAGGCGCTGCGCACGGCCCTCGGCACCACCAGCGCGGCGCTCGACGCAGCCGATCTCACGGCGCTTGAGACCGGCACCATCGGGCTGATCGGCATCGGCGCCAGCCTCTATGCAGGCATCGCCGGCGCGGCCCAGTTGCGCGCCCAGGGCCGCCGCGCCATCGCGCTGGCCGGCGGCGAGCTCTATGATGCCAGCGTCGATGCCGCCGATGCCTACATCGCCATCTCCGCTTCGGGCCGCAGCGTCGAACCGGCCAGGGCGACGGCGCTGCGCCCCAAGGCCGTCACGTTCGGTATCGCTCAATCCGCCGATACCCCGATGCGCGCTTCGGTCGGCCAGATGCTCGGCACCGGCAGCGGCGTCGACAGCGGCCCCAACACCACGAGCTATATGGGTTCGCTCCTCGCACTGGCGCTGCTTGCCGAACGCGTCGGCACCCCCACGGCCTTCGACTGGAGAAGCATCGGCGATCTGCTCGCGACCACCCGCACCTCCACCGCCGCGGCGGTGGCGAGGGCCGGCAAGCTCCTCGCCGGCAAGCGCGCGCTCGATTGCGTCGGCGCCAATGTCGCCTATGGCACCGCGGGCTACGCCGCGCTGCTGCTGCGCGAAGCCGTCCGCGTCCCCGCGCAAAACTGGGACACCCTCAACTTCCTCCACGGCCCGATGGAGCCCAACGACCCCGGCACTGGCACCATCGTCTATGGCGATGGCCGCGAGGTGCAACTGGCCCAAGACCTCGCCGGCTTCGGCATCGCCACCGTGCTGATCACCAGCGCCGAGGTCGCCGAGCGCGACAACCTCGTGGTGATCCGCATCCCCGCGACCTCGAACGGCCTCGCCACCGCCATCCTCGCCGCGCTGCCCACCCAGTTGATCATCGCCGACCTCGCCGAAACCGCCGGCCTGCCGGTCTGCATCTTCCGCTACCGCCAGACGGATACGAAGCTGCCTGAGGTGGCCTGAGGCTGGTCCCGGATGGAGAGCCACTGGCCGTGGAACGGTGGCCTTCTCCCCTTGAGGTCAGCGGACGAGGGCAAAGCCCTCGCCGCGAGGTGGCCGAAGGCCGGATGAGGGGTCCCGCGCAACGAAGTGTAGCGCGCTCGGAGCGAAAGCGACGAGCGGCCTCCGATGGATCCTGTTGGTCCGCGGGGCCCGGTTGCGGATTGCCCCTTCTTCCCCACCCCTCGTTCGTGACATGACAGCATTGAACGGACTAGACTCTTCCAAATGGCTCTGCTGACGGTGTGTCGGTCTTGAACGTAGCTTTCACCACGCCTCCTGCCCCTTTGACCGAGAGCGCCCGCGCGGTGTTCCGGCGCATTATCCTGCTCGGCCGCGCCACTCGGCCGATGCTGGGGAGCCTGCTCGATTTTTCGAAGCCCACCATGTCGGCGGCCATTCTCGAGCTCAGCGATCTCGGGCTGGTCGCGCCGATCGGCACCACGCAGGGCGCCAGCGGCCGCAAGGCCACCGTCTACGGGCTCGGCCGCGAGGCCGGCTATGTCATCGGCGTCGATGCCGGCGCCACCCAGGTGCGCGCCATCGCGCAGATGCTCGATGGCACCGTCTTGGCCGAGATCGAGCAGACCCCGTCCGCCGAGGCCGTGCACCTCAATGCCGAGACCGGCAAGGCGATCCGTACCATCTTGAAGCGGCTGCGCCAGAACACCACCGCGCATGGCCCGCTGCGCGCCGTCTCGGTCGCCGTGCCGGTGATCGTTTCGAAGAACCGCCCCGAGCTCGCCTACCGCGCCGACCTCGATGTCGTCCGCGACTCGATCGGCGAGTTCGACGACGCTCCCGTGGTGTTCGAGAACAACGTCAACTGCGCCACCATCGCCGAGCTCGATCGCGGCGGCGCGCAAGGCCGGCGCTCCTTCGCCTACCTGCAGGTCGGCGTGAAACTGGGCCTCGGGCTGGTGCATGATGGACGGCTGTTCCGCGGCGCCAATGGCGCGGCCGGCGAAGTCGCCCGCCTCCCCTTCCCCTGGTCCGAAACCAGCGCCCCACACCGCGGCGGCCTCGAGGATTATCTCGGCTCGCACGCCCTGATGCAGCGCGTCAGCAGCGATTGGACGGACCGCGGCGATGCACCCGCCACTGCCCGCGAACTGTTCGAAATGGCCGCCAACGGCTCCAAAGCCGCCCGCCGCCACGTCGAAAAGCACGCCCTCGACATCGGCCGCATCGCCGCCTCGGTGGTCAGCATCTTCGACCCCGGCCTCATCGTCATGGGCGGCGGCGTCGGCCAGAACGAACTGCTGCTCCCCCTGGTCCGCGACGTCATCGCCGAGCTTACCTGGCAAACCGAAGTCACCACCAGCCAGCTCCCGGCGCGCGGCACGGTGCTTGGGGCGTCACAGCTCGCCGTGCGCGAGGCGGTGCAGATGCTGACGGGGACGGAGCACCTGCCGGTTTATGGCGAGGCTTGACCGGTTCCGCTCTACCTCAACTGCCCGATGATCCGCTGCGTCAGCGCCGGGTCCTCGAGCACCGGGGTGCTATCGCTGATCTGGTCGATCGAGCCGATGATCGGCAGCGCCCGGATCTGCGGGTCTTCGATCGCCGCAGTGAGAGCGGCAACCGCATCGTCGGTGTTGATGGTGGTGAACGGGCGCTCGTGATAGGGGCCGATCACCGGCGTGAACGACGGCAACCCGATGGCATTCTGTTTATGCGCCAGTTCGAGATAGGCCGCGGCAAGGGCATTGCCGCGCGCTTGCCAGGCTTCTGCTGCAAACACCGCCCGGAAATGCGGCGTCAGCTTTTCTGCGAGCGGCAACCGGGCGAAGTCGCTGCCGAACCATTTGGCATAGGGAGCGTAGCGGCGCTCGAGCAGGAACGCCATGCGCATCGCGTCATGCACCAGCCGCCCCGCGATCACCCGCGAACCGAGGTCGTCGCCGACCTGCCCGGCGCGGCCGACAAAGGCCTGCTGTTCGGCGATGCGCCGCCACTGGCAGGCGAGCTTGTAGAGCCACACATCGCGCGGCAGATAGGCCAGTTTCTCCCGCGCTGCGCTGAGGTGGCCTTCGTCATCGTGGAACACCGCACCGGCAGTAAAGGCCAGCAGCCGCTGCTCGGGGAACCCCAGCCATTGCACCGGGCTGAGGCCATCTACCGAGCGCACTCCGAGGATGCGCTCGAGCGTCCCCGCCACGGTGTGCACTTCGAGCCCATGCACCAGCGCCCCCACTGCCTCCGCGCCGCCGGCCGGCGGGTGCGGCCGGTTGCGCCAGCCGATCGGCTCGCCGAGATAGCTCTCCGGAGCTGCAGCGGCGAAGGACGCGACCAGCCGCTGCGCCTCCCCATCGAAGCGATCGCGGCTCAGGAAGATATGGACGCGCGGCCCCCAGTTGTGGTCGCGCGACAGCTCGTCGTCGAAGCCGAGCAACTCCGAGCCATAACCGACCAGCGCCGCCGCGTGCGGCAGGCCCGGCGCCACGGCCGCCAGCCAGGGCCCGACGATGTCGGCATAGAAACGGCGCGACAACTCGATGCCCTGCATGGTGGTGGCCCCCGATTTTGCCGTGTCCTTATTGAGGTTTGACCCGGCAAACGCAAGTTTAGCGCCTTGCACAAGCTGCAACCGAAACGCAGGATGTCGGCCCCTGCCCTGCGTTGCCCCACTCCTCGGACAAGATGACCAGCATATCCCAGCCCGAACGGGGCCGCTCGAATGCGACGGCGGTGGCGCTCGCCATTGCCTGCACCGGCATCTTCTCGCTGATTTTCGTTTCCGGCCGCTTTGCCGGCGAGCTGGCCTCACCGCTGCAGATCATGTTCCTGCGCTATGCCGGCGGCTTCCTGACTGTGGTTGCAGTGGCCCTGCTGCAGGGCGAGACCTGGTTCTCGCTGCAAAGTAAGCTGCGCTGGCGGCACGCCCTGCGCGCGCTCTCCGGCGCCTTCGGCGGCGCGGCGATCATCTATGGCAATGCGCAGATGCCGATCGTCGACGTGACGGCCATCTCGCTGCTGAGCCCGGTGTTCCTGATCCTTCTCGGTATCGTCATCCTCAGCGATCGGCTGACCGGCTGGCGCATGCTGGGCATCGCCATCAGCCTCGCCGGGGCCATCGCCGTCGTCGTCTCCCGCGGCGCCCTCACCAATGCCGACCCGAGCTATCTGCTGCCGGCCGCCGTGGTCGTCGCCGGCAGCCTGTCGCTGGCTGTGGAGGGTCTGTTGATCAAGATCCTCGCCACCGCTGATCGGCCTCTCGTCACGCTGGCGCATGTCAACCTGTTCGGCATGCTGATCCTCCTCGTGCCGGCAGTGCTGACCTGGCGCTCGACCGGCTGGATCAACCTTGCCCTGCTCGGGATCGGACCGCTCGCCATCTTCGCGCAATATCTCAACATCCGGGCCAACATGCTGGCCCATGTGTCGGTGCTGGCGCCGCTGTCCTACACCTCACTGGTGTTCGCTGCGCTGATCGGCTGGCTGTGCTTCGCCGAACTGCCCACGCCAGGCGTCGTCCTCGGCGCCCTGGTCATCGTCATCGGCGGGGCGTTGCTGGCACTGTCGCGACGCTAGGTAGGACGATCGCAAACCCGGTGGCTACAAGCACCCCCTCTCTCTCTCACCCGCCAAGGGGGAGAGTCCCGACTGATACTCCGATGCATGTGGAAGCCACCGCTCATCTCCCCCTTGGCGGGGGAGAAAGCAAAATCTTAGGTTTAGCCGTTTGGCTAAGCCTTAGATTTTGCAAGAGAGCATCTGTGTTCTCGGTCAAGCTGTTTTGGGCTGAGTAGGCTCCCATAGGC